>JGI24700J35501_10930812_pt1 | contig 25283 bp, 36 predicted proteins | sample TergutTh196P1_FD_35501 | JGI IMG/M metagenome (IMG submission 35501)
CCCGCCGCAATCTATCACGGTTGAGATACTCGGCAAGGTGCAGAATATCGGCGGGCTTATCGAGAATGGACAGACGTTTGTGCGATTAACGGATTTGGCGGCGGCTTTGGGATTTGTCGCCAGTTGGGACGAGGGGCGGAAAATGCCTGTTGTTGCCGTTGCTGTTGCCGACAAAGAAAGCGGGCGAACGGAGTTCGCCCCTACGGGGAAATTCACGGCGGACGAAATTCGATTGCTCGAGACCATCGTACACTGGGAAGCTCGTGGCGAGGACGAAAAGGGGCAGGTTTTGGTTGCGAACGTGGTTCTCAACCGCTTGCGGAATAATCCAACCGCTACCCTGCACGACATCGTTTTTCAACCTGGTGCGTTTTCGCCCACCGTCAAGCCCGATTTTAATCAAGCCCAGCCCTCCGCTACCACAAAATCCGCCGTAAAGCAAGCCTTGGACGGCGTGGATTATTCGCAGGGTGCTACTTTTTTTCATGCTCTATCATCGATTTCGCCCAACGTCTGGCATGAGAAAGCTGTTAAGTCGGGGACTTTGGCGAAAGTCTTTGACCATGGCGGGCATCGGTTTTATAAATTGGTATGATTTTTTGATGAAAAAGCCCTCGGTTTCGGGGGCTTTTTTATTTTGATTTTTTTGGAGGGAGGTGCTATAATGGGAAAGGCTAGTAGCAATGCACTAAGGGGCGGCGGCAGGGCTAGGAGTGCCGAAAACCGTATTGCAAAAGACAAAGATTTTGAGAATTTTGCGGTTTTCGATGGCGAAAATAGGCTTATTAGGGGCTTGAAAGGCGGTCAAGGTAGCGTAGATTTGAAAAATTTGACCCCCGAGGAGCGTGAACGTGCAAAGGGCGGAATAGCCGTCCACAACCACCCGTCTGGCGTGGCGTTTAATTTAACATCGTTCTCGAGAACGGATTTGGTAACGGCTTATGAGTTGAAACTGGCGGAAATACGAGTTGCGGCTGGGACTTTTCGGGCTTCGTTTAAGTGGAGTGATACGGCTACCAAGGCGGATGTTCAAGGGCTGGGGGCGGTTTTGGATAGGCTGAGTGCTGAACATCAGGCACGGATTTCTAATAGGGGCATTTTGGAGAGTTTGAGTGCTGATAGGAGACAGGCGTTGAGTAGACGTAACCGAGAAGGGATACAGCGATTTTTTAACAAAACGAGAATTTCTCGAAGCCAAGAATATGCTAGGCTGATCAATGCGACTTTGACCCAGAACGCTAGAAAATACAACTACACATTCACTCACAGGAATATTTAGGACGGAGCGGGTAGAAAATGACGGATTTGAGCAATTCGATTCACGAGGACCTTGTTCAGTATAATTTTGCCGAAGAATTGCAACTTACGGCGGACGTGCTTGTTCAGGACGGCATTATGGAGATGGGTGTCAACAAAGAAAATACAATAAAGCTGATTATTGAATGGCACAAGTGGTATCAAGCATTAGAGAATCTCGATGCGGCGGCACAGCGTGGCGAACTTAAAGGCAATTTTGATGAAATGATTGAACGGTACTGGGATTATTGCGAGGGGTATGAAAACGGGCTTACTTTTGAGTATGAAACCAGCCCTCGATACATCAACCGCCTTATGAAAGTCTTGAAACGCATGGAAAAGGTGTATAAAAAGAACCCGCACGATGATATGTTTAAGCCTGGTCCGATTGGGTTTGACGGGTTGTTGGATGAGTAATCAGCTATGTCAGCAGTAATAGATTTCCGCGTTTATAGATTCTAGATGTTCTCGGCTATCCTGGTGTTTTTCTACGGTTTTTCGCACTTCTGCAATCATTGCCGATATGTCGTTTCGACAGGCGGGGCAGATAAAATTTCCCTCCAGGCTAGGCAGGGCATCGAATTTTATCTCAAAAGTTATTTGTTTGCATTTTGGGCAGGGAAATTCTACTTGTTGCGGACGGTCTAATAATTTCATTTGTAGCACCTCGTTTTGAGTTTTTGTTTTATTATATCATAAAAGGCGTGAAATTAAAATGCCTTGCTTAAAAGCCCCCGTTTGGGGGCTTTTAATGCCAAATCAATGCCACGTGATTGGTTTTGGTGTAGAGAGCGGTTGAGTTTGTATGTGTTTTGGATTTTATGCTTATTCATCACAGACGTATCTATCAAACTTTCGAGCCTTTCTCCGAAAAGCCCAAGCCCACCGTCTGCCCTTTGCAAATTTTTTTTGTTTCATTCTTGACACCGCCCATTCTTTTATGATATACTAATAATCAGTTCAAGAATTTTGACGATATAAAAAACCGAGCCAAACGCATAACAGCCAATTTTAAAGAGTTTTTCAGACTTGTCCACGGTACTGAAAGGCTCTTTTGCTTTGCTCGATTTCCTACGATACAGGGCTGTCTTGTGCCTTTTCCGCATTTCCCCACCCCCTTTCCAAAATCAAAAAGCAACCTATCGAAAAATTCGATAGGTTGCCAAAATCCGCCTACAAATTAAATTTCAGACGATTAAACCCAAAATTATCTCCGTCCAAAACCTCAACTGGCGGCATCACAGGAGCAAAAACATCTACCCCTTTTTTAAAACCAACACCCCACTAGTATCAAGCAACTTCCCATCCAAAATCATAGTACACTTATTCTTGACCTGGTTATCGTTAGGGTCTTCCCAATGCGTAATCGTAAGCCCCATATTCGTGTTAATCGCATAATCCGAGGGCTTCATATAAATACAAAACGCCTCGCCAACATTCGCATCGCCAAACGCTGGCAACAAATCATCCTCGACAATCTCAATCAATCGACCGCCAAACCGATAGGTTTCAGCCCCATCAATGCCATAATTCACACGCCCAATCGGCTGACCATTCGCATCCACCAGCCCATCAATAAACGCATCAAAAGTCCCCTGTGCCATAATAAAAACGCCGTCCCTATACGCTTTTTTCATTTTAGCAAACACTTTCGACTTCCAATCCGAAAAACTAGCCACCTCGGCAGCCGTCATCTCAATCTTATTATCCTCGGCAACTCGCTCATCATTGAGAATCCCTTTCATCTGCCCAACGCCGGACCCACGAATAATAGCTTTCTCAATAGCCACAACCATAGCCTCGACAGCCAGCGGCACAAACTGGCGGCGGAACTCCTCAATCGTAACCACGCTAACCAGCAAACTTTGGGCAATCCGACATTCCAAGCCATGATAGCCAAAATTAACGGTACTAGTAGCCTGTATGCTTTGACTATCCGATGGTTTCGTCTCGGTAATCCAAGCCGCCGTTGGTTTCAAACTCAATATCGGAAAATCCACACCGCCCTGGATATTCAATTTACGCACCTGTGCAAACAGATTCCCATAAACGCTCGCCTGTTTAATTATCTCATTCGCAATCGTTGTGGGAATAACAGCACTCGCATCGCTGGTGGTTGTAAAAGCGTTCCGCTGCTCCATTGGAATTTTCACGCCACGACAGACAAACTCCATGAAATGTTTAGTGTATTCGTCCTCCGAAACATCTCGGCGTTCGGGTGTTTGCGGGCGGATAATATCCGCCCCTACGGAAAATTCCGCAACAGGCACTTGCGGCTGTTCAGCAATACTAGAAAGCACCCTTTGACGGCGTTCCTGCTCCGCCAAAATAATAGAACGCCTCTCCACCAATTCAGCCGTCTCTTTCTCCAAAGCCGCCAAATCCCCAGTCTCCAACTCTGACCGTATTGCGGTCAATCTCTCATCAATCTGTGTAATCGTCATTTTTATGACCTCCATTTTCTAGCCTATAATATAGGCAAAGGTTTCTTAATAATCGTAGTTATAGCCGTCTTCAAAGCATTGCGGCGGTTTTTATCACTATCACGCTGTGCAACAATACTAGTCTGATTATTAGCAGGCAAACTAACAGCCGAAACCTCATAAACCTTTTTAATCCGCTTAACCGTCTGAATATTGGTATTATCGCCACTAGCCACATGGTCAACCTCCGCCATGGTAAACCCCCACGACATCTGCCGAATCAGCCCAGCCGCAATATCCTCATAAATCTCACGTGCATATTTGCTCTTAGACAAATCCGCCCACACACGCAACCCACGCTCATCAGCACGTATCTCAAGCGTCCCATTATCACAACGAGCAAGCACTCGCCCCTCGTGATTATAAAGCATAATCACATCAGAAAAATCCACGCCGTCAAATGCCGTGCGAGTGATGTGTTCGTAAGTCTTGCGAGTGCCGAAATCATGCAATAAATAAGGCTCAAACAAAGTCGCATAGCCAACCACCGAAAAATTTTCAGTAGTTGCATTTTCTGCAACATCTGTCTCAATGCTAAAACTCCTGTATTCTACATCGTTCTTCACATAATCACCCCCTTTCTGTCAAGATTAAGTCGGCGTTTCCGTGAGCTCCACGCCCAACAACTCCGCAGGAATGTAATCCCGCCGAACAATCCTAGAATCCCCACCCTCCAAGGGTTTCAACCCCCAAACCGCCCGTGCCTCGTTGGGCGTGATAATCCCACGGTCAACTAAACTCGTACTAAACTCCAACTTAGTCTTATCACTAGCCGTCAATAAATTATTATTAGTAATAACAATCCGATTGCCAGCCGCAACCTCCGCCGCCGAAAACGTCATATTCGTTAAAACCAAACCCAGCCGCATAGCAAAAGGCTCAATCTTCCCTTGATAAAACGCATTATAATCATCGCCAGAAAACTTATTTTGCAGCATATTCTCGCTAACGCCAAAATAATTATAAATATTCTGATGTATCAGCTGTAATTGCGCCGTGTCAACGGTATAAGGAGTGCTATTTATAGGCACAAAATCGGCAAAAGTATTATCATAAACAATCAGCCCGCTCTTGTTATCCGCCGTCAAGTTGCTTTCGGCAAACGCATCACGCGCACGCTTGATAACCTTATCGTCAAATTTATTAGCCACTTTAGCCAAAAACCGCACAGTTGCCGAGTTCTTCACAGCCGTTTCAATAGACGAGTTATGCGTTTCAATGAGTTTAAGCGTATGTTCCAAGGCTCGATTATCCGCCCCAAAATAGTCATTCTCATATTGAAACTGTGTCAAATGCCCTATTTTAGCATATTCCAAAACGCTAACTCGACCGTCATTATCGGTCATCTGCACATACAACCGCCCATTATCACGGATAATCTGCAAACTAGACGGCAAAACCTGCCGATAACCAACAACACGCTCGCCCCATTCGTCAAAGTCCACCACAGGCACAATAAAGGCGTTATTCTGCATTAAATAAGCAGTAGCCAGCCGATACAAAAATTTCGCACTGTCCGTATCTGCGTTCGGTCGAAACTCCAACGCACCACGCAAATCCTCACGAAAATCAGTGCTTGACGAAAAAAACTCCATTTTTAGCTTGCTAACAGCATTCGCAAAGACATGAATAGCCGCACGTGTCAACTCCATTTCATAAAGCCCCGCATTTTTCGTGGAAAACACAGGGCTGTAGCCGTTTACGTACTCAAAATATTTGTAAATTTCGGCAGTCCGAGCCGTCTTCCGCTTAAACAAATCCAGTAAATTCATGTTATCAGCAACCTTTTGTATTTGGTCTCTTTGCTGTATCGTTCAGCAATTTCAGGCAAATCCAATTTTAACGCCTTGCCGTCAATGCGGTTTTGCGTGGTCTCTTTGTACGTGATTTTGTAAATGTCAACCACAAGCAAATCCACCGACCGCCGCTCCATTTCTGCCTTTAACTTGGTTTCAGCCGCCGCCAGCAGTTCGCTGTATTTCTCCACCTGCCGCTTTTGCCGCTTTATTTCGTTGATTGTTGCTGTTATTTCAGCTTTTGTCATGTTGTCCTCCTTTATAAATGATAAAAAATGCGGGCGAATGGAATTCGCCCCTACGAAAAAAATGCCTCCCGCAAACGTAGGGGCGGATATTATCCGCCCGTGGGTCAAAAAACCGCCATGACCCACCACCATAAACGATTGCGGGCGGATTCTATCCGCCCCTACAAAAAAATCGCAAACCGCAAACGTAGGGGCGAATTCCATTCGCCCGTGGGGTCAAAAAATCGCCAAGAGGGGTGCAAATTTTCGATGATTGCGGGCGAACAGAGCGGGCGGGCAGACCCCGCCCCTACGGCAAATTCTCCAAAAACCACCCAATTTCCCCAAAATACTTCTGCCGCACGGTCATAGCACAAATGACAGAAACAAAACCATCAATCTTAGCCCTCTGCTCCATCTTAACAGGCTTGACACGCCGACTTTCGGTATTCTGCTTTAACGCCACATTCAAAAAATGGGCGGCGAGTAAATTATTCCCACCGCCAATCCCAAACCGCCCCTCACGGATAAACCCCTCAAACTCCTTAATCACAGGCGACAAATTTTCCCCTTGATGTACATCGTCCACATGAAACCCAGCCGCCGCCAAATCGTCAATCAGATAAGCCGCCATATTCCTATCATATCCAACTTTCAGCAAGCGAATCCGATACTCACGCTCCAGCCACAAAAACCACTCCAAAACGTCCTTATAATCAATCTTATGAGTGCCGCTCACACGCAAAAATCCCTGCTGACGATAAATATCATAAGGCACGCCATCGCGCGTCTGCAATTCCAAAAGCCGCTCGCCAGGAATAAAAAACTGGACGAATCCGTAAAGGATACCGTCCATCTCCAACACCGCCGATGCCGCCGTCAAGTCCGTGTACTGGCTCAAATCAATCCCACCAACGCCATATTTTTCCCTAAAATCCGCCAATTCTCGCCCTTTGCCAATCTCCAAACACTGCTGCACCAGCTCATAATTTATCCAAGCCGTGCTAGAATTTTGCTTGATATTAGCGTGTTTCATCAAAAATTCCACACGTTCGGGCAACGAGTTTTTCGCCACTTTTATGTCATCCAAAAAATTCTCACGAAACACCGAAACGCCCATATTGGGATTGGCTTTCTTCAATTCCTCGACATCATCCCATTTCCCCACATCGTCAATCATGTATAGAAACGGCAGCAGCCTATCCTCGGCAGTAGGGTCTTCAAGCCACCGAGTGGACCGAGTGAACAACTCATCAAAAATGCCGTCATTGACATCGCCAGCGGTCGTAATCGACAAAATCAACGGTTGCCGCCTAGCACCTCGCCCGCTTTTCATAACCTGGTACTGTTTCAATCCAGTAGCCGCAGGCCAGGCAGCCAACTCGTCCGCCACCGTCAGATGCGGATTATAGCCGTCCGCCTTTTTGTAATTAAACGCAATCGGCTTTATTATCGTGTTCGAGTGCGGAATATACAAATCCCCACGCCGCTTTTTCGTCAATTCAAACAGCTCTGGCTCGGCTTGCAACATCTGCAAAAAATTCTCCTCGAAAACAATATTAGCCTGTCCAAGTTTCGGAGCAAGGCAATAAATTTCCGCACCATATTCGTCATCCAAGAACGCCATAGCCGCAATTATCGTACTAGCCAAAATGCTCTTGCCGTTCTTGCGACCAATCAGCACAAACACCTCACGAAAGACACGCCAGCCGTCCGCATCCACCAGCCCGAAAATGCACGAAATCATAGCCTTTTGCCATAATTCCAACGTAATCAAATCCGACCGTCCCTTGCTGTGATGGCACATCGTCTCGATAAAGGCAATAATATTGGCGGCTTTCTTTTCGTCAAAAAAATAAAGCCCCGCATCTAGGCTATTTTCGATGTTCGCATATAAAAGCTGGACGTAGCGCCCAGCTGTTATCTCGCCGCTTGTGATGGCGGCTGTGTATTCTTTTATTGGGTTCAAAAAAACACCCCCTCAAGACCCAAAAGACTGTGCGGACGGAGTCAAGCGTCCCCAAGAGACAAATGCGCGACGTTAAAATGTGCAAGCACCGCCTTTGTTATCGTGGGTTGCATTGCAAAACGGCAAATTTCCAAATACCCCTTATAAGTTTCAGAATCAACATCGTCATCCAGGTCTAAAAGCGTATCGTCCTTGGCTTGCTCGTCTATTATGCCCATCAATTTTTTTTCTGTAATATCGGCTTTTGACAATCCAGCCTCGATTCGGCACTCGATTTCATTTATAAGGTATTCTATAACATTTTTCTGTTTGGAAATAGTTGTAGATTCCTCGTCCGCCAAAATTATATCGTCCAAATCAGGCGGAGACGTTAAGCCGCCGCATTTATAATATCTTTTTTGTTCTTCCATGTTTACACCGCCTTTTATGGTTTGTAGCTTGATTCAAAGGTAAAGCCCAAATCTTGTTGCAATTTGGGGTCTGTTAGAATTTTTTGCGTGTCTCTAACATACCGTTTCGCTTTTTCCAACTCCTTGAACGCTGTTCTTTCACGCCAACGCAATGACTTATATTCTTTGTTTGTCATGTTGGGAATATTCCCTTTTTTAATGTCCTTTTTTATTTCGCTCATATAGCTGCCATCGCTTAATTTATTGCTAATAAGTTGCATTTTACTAGACAAAATCCAAGCGTTTCGGTAGGTAAATCTATCGCTATAATTTATTTTGTCAACCTGCCCACTTTGACTAACCATCTCGCCGCCCTTAGCTTTCATAAAGCCGTCCGAATCAATATCAGACGGACTAAACACAGTCGGCAATTTGGTTGGGTGGTTGTGCAGATTTACCCTGCCCTCCGCCTCTTAAATTTCGTAATCCAATTATACCACATCGGCAACGGAATGAGCAAACGCAAAAAACGCCCTCCACAAACCAAAAAAATCGAAAACCGCCAACAAAAAAATCGCAAACCACAAACGTAGGGGCGAATTCCATTCGCCCGTGGGTCAAAAAACCGCCAAGAGGGGTGCAAATTTTCGATGATTGCGGGCGAACAGAGTTCGCCCCTACAAATCCCTATTCACGTATCGGCCCAGTCCTCAGCCTAGCAGTCTCAGCCCTCTGAGCCCTAGCAATCTCTCGAGCAACAGCAGCTCTATTCGACCTCACTCCAACAACCATCGAAACAATAGCATCCACCCGTCTAGCTCTGGTATTAATAAGCCCGCCAATCGAATAATGCCTAGCAATCTCTTGTATTTCTCTGCCGCTTAGTCCATCAAGCATAGCCCTCGCCCCGTCCCGAGTGGTTGCAGATTCCAACCTATCATAGATAGTCTGCGGGCGTACAACACCGCCGCCACCTGCACCATTCCGACCTTTCAAACTCCCACTACTAGCTTTTCCCATAATTTACTCCTCCTCTTTCCGCTTAGAACTAGGCACAAACAACGGAATAATCTCAAACTCCACGCCCAGTCCGTCCAACATATCCAACTTCCGCTTGCCGCCCTTAACAAAAATCTGACTAGGTTCAAGCAAATCCAAAATCCGCTTAATCTCCGCCACCGCAAGCTCCAAATCCATATTATTATAAGCCAGCGAAAACGCCACAGGCGAACGCTTCGGTACGCCGTCAAACGTCCAGTCCTCAATCTGTCCCTCGCCCCACGACAAAGTCGAAATGACCGTTACATCATTCTCCTGCCAAAACCGCCCCAACCACTGCCGCTTGTACGCATTGTAAACCTTGACAGCCCAAGGCAAATCGGTATACATACTAAAATCAGGCGTACACACCGCACGGAATTTTTGCAAGCCGCTCAAATACTGCTTAGGATTATTCCACAGCCGATTAACATGATAATCATAGCTAAATCCATGCAAAATAGCGTTGCCCCTGTCCTTAATCCGACTCCATTCGGATATGCCGAAATACCTAACGCCGTCCACATCAATCGGCGCACTAGGCATAATTTCGGGTAAATTATAAGCGTTCGCCCCCGAATAATCCGCAATGTGAAAGTTGCTAACTCCCATAAGTTTGTCCATTACAAAATCCTCCTATCAAAAAATCGCAAATCGCTTTCGTAGGGGCGGATATTATCCGCCCGTGGGTCAACAAACCGCCATGACCCACCACCGTAAACGATTGCGGGCGGATTCTATCCGCCCCTACTAATAAAAATAATATTCCAATTTAGCCCGCTGCTCTGCGATGGCACGCCTGTACTCCAAGGCGAACTCGCTAGGCGACTCGTCATCGTACACCGCCAGCGTAATCTCCTTGCTAAAATCGGCACTATTCAAGTGAAAATGCCCATCGTCCGCCAAATCCAACAGCAGTTCGTCCAAATACTCCATCATTCGATGTATCTCGTTCTCATTCAGCAACAGCGTCAAGTTGTATAACTGTCGGCGATTGTCCTCGTCATATATTATCATGGTTAATTGTCAAATCTCCTTTCTGCACACAAAAAACGCCCCCAAAAAGGGCGTGTCTCGCTATTTTCCAGTAACAAAAAATAGCCTACTTATTGGCTATTTTCTGCGGTCTTTTCCAAACGCAAATCTTTTTCAGTCATTTTCCCACCTCTGCCTTTATAGCCTGCTGATATTTAGGGGCAAAACTGTTACTGCCGCCGTCATCGTAAAGCGACAGAGTTATTTCTTTGCTGTAATTCGCATTATTCAAGTGAAAATGCACATCAGACGATTTTCCTTCAAGCAAATCTTCCAAGTAGCCAATCATCTGACTAATCTCCGTTTCTCTAAGCAACAGCGTGATTTCGTTAAGTTGGCGGTCTGCGACTTCGTCAAAAATTATCATGCTAAACCTCCTTTTAAGCTAGTTATGCGGAACATCATAGGGATATAGTTGCTTTTTGTTGGGGTCAACAGCTTTCCATTTGCTCCCCACTAAATGCTCAACGTGCATATGCTGATTGTTATGCGGTTTTGGGCGGTTAATGTCAAATCGGACTCGCCGCAAGCCGTCTTTTGACAAAATAATCTTATCGCCGTATTTATTCCTAATCAACCGAGCCTCTGCACCCAACCAATCTTCCATATGTGTCAATATTTTGCTGATTTTTGGATTACTAGATGCTTTACCCATATTATACCACCTCCTCTCAATTTTTTCAACTAAATTTCCCCACACAAAAAAGCCCCAATCCCACGCAAAAAAGCCCAAAAAGGGCTTTCTTGCGTGAAAGAAAGGTGCTATAATTTGGGAAAAAATAGCTATTTTTTAACTTTCGCAAAGGCTTGTAATTTCGTATCCTTGCGTTTTTCAGGTGGGGCTAAGTCGCTTAACTGTTTGAGAATAGTCGTCAAATTCTTGGTCAAGGCGATGTGCGTCTTAACATTCGGCGACTGACTAACGCCCGACTGCCGCTCGCCGTTCTGATATTCCACGGCACAGCCCTCGGCATCTATCGCCTGTTGCAACTCCGATAATTTAACGGTAGTCCAAGCGGCATTATCAATCAGCGCCCGCACGGTGGCAAGCCTATTCGCATCCACGCCGTCAAATATCCCACACAGCCTATCAAACTCGCCTTTATAATCCATTTATACACCCCCTCTCACACTCCCCACAGAGTAAAATTATAGGCCAGTAACGGTCTACGGTGGGGGACTGGCGGCGATTTTATGGGGGGGATATGCTGCCGTCTGGGTTGGTTATGTAGCGTGCGGTCGGCTTGGCTTTCTTGTGGTGTTGGTTGTGGCAGGTGTGGCAGAGCGGCTCTAGGTTCGTGTGGGCGTAGGCTATGCTGGGGTTCTGTATATTGGTGGGGGTTAAGGGGATGCGGTGGTGGGCTATCTCTGCCACGCCGCCGCATCGGTTGCAGATGTAATTTTTTGAGATTAGGAAACTCTCTCTGCACTGTTGCCAGTTTCGCTTTTTGTAAAAGCTATTCGTCCACTCTTGCATCGTTTGGTTGGAATGTTGAGAATGTCATCTGCTCATAGTCGCCCATGAAAAAGTATTTGCAATCCATGTTTGGGATTGTGATGGCGGCTCCTGAGGGGTGGGTTAGCTCTAGGGTGGCGGGTTGGGTTGCTGGTAGGATTTTTAGGATTTCGTCGTATTGCTGCATTAGGTCGAAGCCCGATGGGTTTATTATGTTTACTCGGGTGTGGGTGAATTCTTTGTTGATGTCTACTCTTTGGCCATCTACCTGTTTGATTGTTACTGTTTTCTTTTTGTTTAGGATTTTAACCTGCATTTTGTTCGCTCCTTTTTTCCTGTTTATCCAGGTATCTTTTTAACATTTTGCGGGCACGGTCTTCCGAGGGATAGCCGAACACTTTTGTGGCTGTGTTGCGCCATGACCTGCCCTGCAAATATCTGTATTCTATTATCAGCCTGATTTTTACGTCAGGGAGCTGTGATAGGTAGTTTTCCATGGCGATTGACAGGCTTTTTAGCCTTGCAAGCCGCATTTCTAGCTTGGATTCTAGTTGTTCGCATTGATAAATTTTGTTTTTGGGCATACCCTCGATTTTTAGTGTGTATTGATTGTATGGGATTGCCCTGCGGCTGTCTTGGACGGTGTCGGCTATTGCCGCTCGCCGCTTGATTTTTGTTAGTTGGGCGTTTATATCGGCTATTTCCCGCTTTAGGAATACAAAATTTTCAAAATCTTTCGCTACCACGAAAATCCCCCTTTTTTTGGGCTGTTTCTTTTGGGTTCACTTGTCCATAGTACCATTTTAACACGTCTAAATCGGACAAAACGGACAAACCCAATTTTTTTTGAAAAAATTTTTGGGTGCAGGTAAATATTGATTTGGGTGCAGGTAGCAACTTTTACCTGCACCCTTTCAAACCGTGATTTTTACTGGCTTTGCGGTGCGTGGGTGCAGGTAGTGCAGGTAAATTTTACATAGGTTTTTCCAAAATAAATAAAATTTTTGCGGAACGGGCGGATAATATCCGCCCCTACGAAAAACAAAACCGCCGAAACCTATCTGTTTTTTACCTGCACTACCTGCACCCATAGCCGAAAAATCCCGTAAATTAGCCAAAAAATCGGGTGCAGGTAATTTCCGCTACCTGCACCCAAAATCAGTTTTACCTGCACCCTTAATTTACCTGCACCCTGTTTAATGTGATTTGACTTACTCCGTGCGTTCGGTTGAACTCCAACCCCACATCATACTCACTTTTCAGCAGATATTCCAGCCGTTTCAGCGTTTTCACAACTATCGCTGGCGGCATTTTGAACTCATTATCCGCCAGTAGCATTTTATTCCACAATTCAGTCGCTGTGCCTTTCCAGGTCTCGTTGCCGCCTAAAAATTCATCTAGCGTGTACATAAATTGTTCGTCTTTGTCGGTGTTGCGGCTGTGGGCCTCGCCTTTGTTTTCCCAGCGGAACGTGTCCTCGTTGAAATACAAGTTGAACGAGTGGCTTTTCGTGCGGCGGTTGTTGATGTAGATTTTGGCGTTCGGCTCGTTTAGTTTGGGGCGTTCTAATATCCAGTTGCCGTCTGTGCCGCCTAGCAAACCGTTTGTGCCGCTCATTGAGTGCATCGGATTTTCGTGTGTGCCTTTGTTTGAGTGATGTACCAAGATGACCGAAATGTCGTATTTCTGTTGGATTTTGCGTAGGTTTCTGATGTCCGCTTTGTCGCCGTAATATGACATTTTGCTTGCCGCCTCGGTGTTGCGTATGTCGGCGAATGTGTCCACTATTACTAGCTTTGTCTGTGGGTGCAACTTGATTTTGCTCTCGAGATAGGTCAGAAACGCTACGTCCGAATCGACCAGCCCTGGTGCATCGAAATAGCAGTTGAAATTTGCGAGTTTCGGCAGGTCGTGTTTCATCAGTTGCAGACGCTCGCGAATGTCCGTCGGCTGGTCTTCCAGGGCAAAGTACAGCACTTCCCCTTTTTCTGTTTTGTGTCCCCAAAAATCCGTGCCTTGTGCAACGGAAGTCGCCATGTCTAGCACTAGCCACGATTTGCCTGTCTTGGGGCCTGCACCGAATAGGAAAACGCCACGTGCCAGGATATTGTCGATTGTGAATTTCCGCTTGATGTCGGGCAGTTTTATCAAGTCTTGGATATTCCAGCCGTCTGTGTCTAGGATTTGCGGTGTGAATTTTTTGAAATTTTTCGATAGCGTTTCAAAGTTGCCGCCGTCTTCGAGAAATTCTGTAATATCCTTGCTTTTTTCGTCTTGCCAGTCGAGGACGTGGACGGCGGTGGCGAATTTTGGTAGCGTTTCGCAAATTTTTTGTAAATGTAACTTGCCAGCTCGGTCATTGTCTGGTATAATGTAGATGTTAGCATTTTTAAGAGTTAGCGAGAACTCTTTTCGCCATTTCTCGCTCCCCATGGGGGCGGTCGTGGCGACAAAACCCTGTTTTATTAGGGTTTGGCAGTCCTTTTCTCCCTCCACGAGATATATGGGCTGCTTTTTTTGTATAGCAGCCGCTACCTGTTGGAGATTGTATAGAATTGGCGTTATTCCACGCAAATTCCACAGCCACGGTTTGCCGTCCTGTTGAGCGGTTGGGCTGGGGTTGGGTTGCCGCTGGCGGAATGTTTTTGGCTCGAGGCGGCAGACTTGGAAAATCAGCTTGCCTTTTAGGTCTCGGTAGTCGTATGTCGCTATTATGCGGTGTTTTTGTGGTTGTGGTTGCGATGGCTCGTTAAATAGGTCTTTCATTTCCAAGCCGACCGCCGCCGTGATGCTCTCTGATGTGCAACCTGCGAAACAGTGCAGTAGCGTTTTGTCATCTTTTTCCGTTACTGATAGGCTTGGTCTGTTGTCTTTGTGGGCTGGGCATTGTGCCATGTAATTGCCGTTTTTGCCGCTTACCTTGTTAAATCTGCTTAAAATCTCGTTTGTTGTCATTTTATTACCCTCCATTTTTTTAATTTTTGCATAAAAAATTTTAGCGGCTGGGTCGCTAGTCCAACCGCTATTATTTTCGCCTATTTATTTCTCGTGCGTGTTGCCTATGATTTTCAGCGACTTTTGCGGAAAAAATCCGAATACTAGGTCGCCGTCAATCTCACTTTGGAACGCCCATCCGTCATCGTGCCATATGACTAGGTACGTCTCCTTTTCGTTGTTGGTGGTCATCTCCACTCGGTCGTCCTCGAAAATCAGGTCGCCGTCTCGGTCGTGCCGCCCTGTGCATTGCCCTAGCGTGTTGGGGTCGATTTCGTATTTGAAATTTAGGGGGTCGTCGATGTCCGCCATGTAATACGCTCCTGTCGGTAGTTGTACCACCGCTCCTACTACCCAGCCGTTATTTTGCAGCATGGTTGGGCTTTTCCCTCTTGATAATAGCCTGTTTTTTAGCATTTTTTGCTCCTTTTCTAGTCCCTCGGGCGGATGGAATTCGCCCCTACGTTTTATCCGCTTTCTGGTTTTTCTGGGGGTGATCGTGGCGGGTGTGTGTCGATTATTCTTTTGTAGAAGTAGTCGGGCGATATTTTGCCGCGGATTATGGCGTGTTTGGGGAGTCCTGACGCTAGTAGCTCGTTGTTTAGGCTGCGGATTATGGCGTAGGCTTTGGTTTGTTTTACGCCTGTTATACGCATCACGTCCTCGACATCAAGGAATTTGTATTTTTTTAGGATTTCGTTGGTTAGCATAGTGGTCTCCTTTTTAATTTACTCCTAGATGGCTCATTCGGTTGCCTCCTTTTTGGTTGGGAGGTCGAAACTCCTCTCCTCTATGTGTCTATGCAAATCTAATTCTTTCATTTTCCAACCTTGTAAGATAAAGAAAAATTTTTCTTGATCTGCAATAGACAACTCATTGAACATTTTCGCCTTTTGTTCGACTAACTTTTTTGTTAAAATATCATACATATTTGACGCTCCTTTGTCTTTTTTTGGTACTCTAGTAACATTATACAATATAATTTTGTTACCGTCAACACTTTTTAAAAATTTTTTGAAATAATTTGTTATTGCAGTAACAATTTATTTTTGTTATAATAGTTATGTAACAAATATCTACAAAGGAGTGCGTATGAATCAGCGAATAAAACAAGTCCGTAAAGAATATGGACTAAATCAAAAAGAATTTGGGGAATCCTTGGGGGTAAAAAGAGAAGCACTAGCCAGCTATGAAACTGGCAGAGTAGTGCCGAATAACACGTTTGTGCAACTATTATGTACTCAATATTTAATCAATGAAAAATGGTTAAGAACTGGCGAGGGGTGCATGATGGCTGATAATAACGACTTTATAAAAGAGGTCGTAAATAAATATAACCTTAGTCAATATGCGGAAGAGTTGTTAATTATATATGCAAAATCTAACGGAAAAGAGCGAGAAATTTTCGACCGTCTTCTGGAAGATTTTATGTTAATCAACACACGAATGAGAGATAGCAGTAGCTAAAAGACTGGGCAAGAAACATCAAAATGTTTCGAAATTTTCAATTTCATAGGGGTCAAATTCTCGTGCAATCATTTTCATAATTTACTCCTTTCAAAAATTTCCCGTTTTTATGCTATGAATATTATTATAATATGCTTTGCAAAAAAAGTCAAACTTTTTTCAAAATTTTTTTGCAAAGCATATTTTTGTGTGATATAATGTATTTAGAGAGGAGATATGTTAATGAACGAACGCATAAAACAAATAAGAAAATCCCGTGGGCTAAAACAGCGTGAATTTGGCAACAGAATCGGCATTACCACTGGTTCAATTTCTAACATTGAAAAAGGCAAACGTAGCCCGTCGGAGCAAACAATTATGGCTATTTGCAAAGAATATAAGGTAAATATAAACTGGTTGAAAACAGGAGTAGGCGATATGTTTTTAACTGATGAAACAGAAGTAGTAAAGCAACTGGTTCAAAAATATTCGCTAAGCGATTTCGAGGAATCAATGTTGCAAATTTATATTGCTTTGCCAAAAGATACAAGGGATAGCATAATGCAATTTTTGCAAAATATCTCAAATATAGGCATTTCAAGTATATTGCCGCAACTAGATTAAAAAATTTTTTGGAGGCAATTTTTATGACAATAAGCGAAAGACTATTTGATTATATGGACAAAAATCGTATTACCCAAGCAGAATTGGCAAAAGGTACGGGCATAAACCCAGCAGTTATTAGTGATTGGCGTAGAAAAGGAACTAATCCATCTGCAAATAAAATTATAAGTATATGCCGTTTTTTGGAATTAAATACTGATTGGTTGCTTACGGGCGAAATAAGCCCATCGACCAACGAAACAGTCCAAATAAACAACGGAATCGCATTTAATAGAAATTCAAGTGTAACCATGCATCAGCCCCCCAAAAAAGAATTAACCAAGGAAAAAGAGGAAATATTAAATATTTACGACAAACTTAATTTAAAGGGGAGACATTCACTGTTGACGCTATTAATAAATTTAGAGCAGAACCCCGAGTATGCTGATGTGTAAAGCAAAGAGAGGAGGTGAAACGGTGGATTTTACAGAAATTCTAACCACGATTATAGCAACTATTGGCGGAATATTCACAATTTTCAAGATGAGGGAGTCGCACCTAGCATCGAAAAAAACCAAGTTGGAAATGCAGAAATTGCGGTTGGAAATACGCAAAATGAGGCGAGGGGAGTAATCCCCTCCGTCTTGCCTGTAAATCCGCTACTTTATGAGTACATTAAATTTAGCGTTAATAACAACTTTAGCAATATTACTTGTGATTTTGCTAATACAAAAATGCCGTGAAAAGATTTTGACGGTACAGAGGGATGCACTATTAAGGGAAAAAAGGGAGTTAGAGCAGAACCCCGAATATACAAAAAATGTGTAAAGGAGCAGATAAAAATAGACGACCACAGGAAAAAGATATTGGACGGGACGTATCCCACGAAAATCGACAACAAAAAGCAAAACGCCCATATACTAGGTAGCGATACCATTAAAAAGCGAGTGCGAGAGGGCTTAACAGCATTAAAAGCCAATCCCCCTAGAAATAGGATGCCCTCGTATTTATACAGTGAAATCGATCCGCAACAACTAGTAGACACCCACAAAGCAAGCGGCGTTCTCCGTATGCACCCCACATCAACCGCCTATCCACGAGAGAATGTGCGAGCGTTTGCACCTGTTGGGAAATATTTTGATATTTCCAGCAGGAGTTGGGTCGAGACGGATACTTTGACAATAGTTTATTCTAGCACGGGGGTGCATACGTACCCCATTGACCCCAATGAATACGGAGGATAACCATGACAGAGGGATATTTGGAACTTTTTTTAACTGAGAACAAAGGCAGAAGAGTGGAAATACATACAAAACGTATGGGAAATATTGGCGTTATGGCTTTTACAGGTATTTCGCAGGGACTCGAACAGGACTGTGGGGAAAATTTTGATGAATTTGGTTGGAGTTTTAGCGATGTGTTGGGGTTAGCTTATTCTAATACGTTTCTTACGTTCGGCGACATTGCTCGTGTCCGTCTAGTGGGTGCGACCGAATGGGCCTGGGAGTACGACCGTGCACAAGCCCCCGCCCGTGAGTTGGAACTGGCGGTGTGAAAAATTGCCAGTATACAAAGACGAAAAGCATGGAGGTTTTACCATGAAAGACACTTATATTTACCCTGCAATTCTCACATATTGCGATAACGGAATTGCCATTGAGTTTCCTGATGTGCCAGGTTGTTTTTCTTGTGCAGACACTACCGAAGAGGTCGCTAAAAATACAAAAGAGGCTTTGGGTTTGCATATGTGGAGCATTGAAAAAGACAGCGAAAAAATTCCGACACCTAGCGATATAAGGCAATTAAAATTAGAAGATGCACAAATTCCGCTACTGGTAGAGGTATTTATGCCGCCATTTAGGGAAAAATTAAATAACCGCTTTACAAAAAAAACGCTGTCTATACCGTTTTGGCTAAATGCAACCGCCGAAGCAAAAGGGGTAAATTTTTCAAAAACGCTACAACGTGCATTAAAGGAAGAGTTGCAGATTGCGGATTGACAACCGCCGTGAAACTAGCCGATAAAAATTAAGGGGTGTAGCAAATTGCCAGTATACAAAGACGAAAAGCGAGGCACTTGGTACGTCTCCTGTTATTACAAAGACTGGGAGGGCAACCGCAAGCTAAAGAAAAAGCGTGGTTTTGAGCGGCGAAAGGATGCGGTCAAATTTGAACGTGAATTTTTGGAGAAACAGGGCAAGTCTAGCAATATTACGTTTGAGGTGCTGTATGAGGCGTATACCGAGGATATGTCTAGTCGCCTACGCTTGACAACGCAAGAGTCAAAGACGGCAATAGCGAAAAATCATATATTGCCGTTTTTTGGCAATCTCACATTGGATGAAATAACGCCCATCCACGTGAGAAAGTGGCAGGCACGGATATTGGCAAAGCGTTACACAAACACGTATACAAATTTGGTAAACAGCCAGCTTGTGGCGGTGTTTAACTATGCGGTTAAATTTTACGGGTTAGCGGAAAGCCCGTGCAAAAATGCGGGTAGGATAGGCTCAAACAAGTCCGAGAGCATGAATTTTTACACACATGATGAGTTTTTGGAGTTTTTAGCGTGTGTGGAGAATGTGCCAGCGGCGGTTGGGTTTAAGATTTTGTTTTATATGGGGGTGCGGATTGGGGAGTTGTTGGCGTTGAGTGCGAGTGATTTTGATTTTGATGCGAACGTGCTGAAAATAACCAAAAATTATCAAGTTATCAAGGGCGAGGGCGGGATTTTCCCGCCAAAAACAAAGAAGTCTGTGCGAGAGATACCGATTCCGCAAGCGTTGATGGAGTCGGTTCAACAATATTTGTCCGATTTGCATTTATACTGGCAGCCAAGCGAGCGGATTTTCCCGTGTAGCAAGATGTATTTTACATATGCACGAGACAAGGCGGTAAAGGCGAGCGGGCTAAAGCACATACGATTACATGATTTTCGGCACAGCCACGCATCGCTGTTGATACAGCTGGGGTTGCCTGTTTTAGTGGTGTCCGAACGCCTAGGGCATGAGAACGTGAGTACCACGTTAAATGTCTACTCGCATCTGTATCCGAATTCGCGCATCGAGGCGGCGAATTTGATTGATGATTTGATTAAAAAAAGTGGGGAGTGATTTTTGCCGTGGCATTAATTTGGCATTAATATGGTCGGGAAACTGGCGAAATGGGTGTTTTTTTGGAAATTAAATGGCGGAAATATCAGTAAATGTAACTGGGTGTAATGGCGTGATAAGGTTGAATTATAGGTGATGAACAAACACAAGCCGATTCTAGCAAGCAATCCCGACAGCGAGCAGGCGGCAAACGATTTAAAAGAGGATATTAGCAGCACAATAACCGCCCTCAAAACCGTTTACACCAACGAGGATATTTCGGATGTATTGTATGACGAGATGCTCGATGCAACGGTCGCAATGGGAATGGGGCTTTTGAAGTATGTCGGGAAGAGGAATCCTGGTAGAAAGGGGCTTGAAAGTATGTTAGTACCAGTAAAAAAAGAATATGTGAGCCGTTCAGAGTTGATAGAAAGGCGCGGCATGGCAAAGGAGCGTGCGAAGCTTACGCCTGTTATTAGGGAGTTGAAGTTGGATAATAAGGTACTGGCAACCGACATTAAGACACTAACAACCGAAAACAAAACCCTACAAGAAGAACTAACCAAAGCATACGAAAAAATCAAGGCATGGGAGTCGCAACAATCGAAAAATTCTTAAATGGTGGTACTTTAGGAGGAGCTGAGGAAGATTTTAGTACCAGTAAAAAAGGAATATGTGAGCCGCACGAGCGGACTAGCGGTATAGCATGGCTAAAGGGCAGACTGAGATATAAAGTCTGCCCTTAATGAGTGCAAACGGGTTGTTTTCGGGTTCGGTGGCGGAGTTGTCCTCGCCGTCTCCGTCTCCGTCCTCGCCTTCTTTTAGGATAAATGTGCTACCTTTGTTTATCGCATTACTCTCCTCAAAACGCAATATAAAATCCATCAACGGAACTGTTTTTGCTCGTCATTTGCGTTCCTTGCACTCTACAGCTAAGGGCTCTTGATATGTGCCATGTCCTACTTGGTCATGATTTTCACCCCTTCCTTAAGTTATAGCTTTTTTCACTATAAGACCAACTGTTGGTTGGCTAGTCGTTTTTTTGTTGTTCAATCCACCACCAAGCATCCGTTAAAAATGCTTGATGTTCGGCTTGTTGGCGGATTTTTTCCTGTTCACGTATGAAAGTTTGCTCGGTAATGTAGATGTGAGCGGAGTTTGATTCGCTTGTTTCTATTGCTGTGATTATCGGAAAAATCAGGAATAGCAAAAACATCATTAGCATGAATACTAAAAATATTATTCTGCCTAGTATTTTATTGATTTGATTGGGCATTTTACGTCCCCTTTCTAAGCAATCCCTGCGAATGGATGGCTTTCGGTCTGCTCATGGAGCGAGTTGCGTTTTTCATGAATGTGCCTAGATGTTTATCTCGACATTTCGTCTCTTATTGATAACAATGTTGCCATTCACCCTTAACACGGTTATCGACCTGTTGCGTGAAAACGGGAATTTTTAATTTTTCGCTTGTTCCATTATCTCAAGTCAGTAAAATCGCTGTCAAGGGACACTTTTGTGGACATGGAATGAAATAAATTTGCAGACATAAGAATCGCCGAGAGCGAGTTGGTTGTTGCTTTTTTATTTTGGTCTTGGTAGGTTGTGGTGGTGAAGATTTTGGGATACGAAAATGATGATATTGCCGCCTGTTGTTAATGGGTTGTTGATTGAATTGTTGACACAAGGGTTTGAGGTGTGAGGTCAGGAAGGTTGACAAAAAGTTTTCACTGTGATATTATGTGTCTATATTTTAGATGTAGGCATTGAGGGAATAAGCCTCATGCTAGACAATATATAAGGGTTTTTCAAAAACCCCTTGGTTTTGACTAAAGGGAGTTAGGCGTATGAAAAAAATAGTGTTTCTGCTTGTGGTGATTTTGGTCGCCTGTGGCAGCGATAGCGAGCAATATGTGGAAAACATTGAACAACATTCCAATAATGCTGTAGAACAACAAGAGGATAGCAAACAATATGCACAAGATATACAAGATACCTACGTTCAAAGAATAGCCGAAAGATTCGCAAACCGAAACCAACTCACTCCCGAGGATTTTTTGTATGACCTTGAATTTTTAGCACGAACACTCGAAGAGAATTTCCCTTTTTTGGGGGTGGTGGAAAGGCGATTCGGAAACGAGCAGCCCCTAGCAGCCTTTATTCCAAATCGAACAGATTTTCTAACTAGTGCTAGTCTTGCAACACGCATAAACAATACATTTAGAAGTTTTGGAAATTTGGCACATTTGGATTTGAACCCCAATCATCATTGGCGAGTGGCTAGTGGTGGTAATCATAATTCATCAATTAGTACAGGTTCAAGGATAATCGAAGAGGGCAGAATCGCTTTAATAGTCATACCGACAGAATTTTTTGAATTTCCAGCACCACGCTCTCTATTTTCTCGGGTGCAAGAGGTGCAGAATTTTATCGGAGAAATTCAAGGATACGAGCATATTATTTTAGATTTAAGGCATATTGGCGGAGGTTTCATAAGAGAAGTCGTAGATACTTTTCTAAGACCAAATATACAGGAAACTCTGAAATTCCGAGAATTTGCTTTTATTATGGACGGGGAAATGGCATATCGAACTCATACAAATTTAGTTTCTAGGCCGCCTATCCTTGGCGGCAATCTATTTTTGCGTAATGTTCCAGAAATCCCTCTTGTACCTGCAAGAGAATTTGCGGAACAAAACAATCTTATAGACATGAACGCAGAGGATTTAGAAAATCTTGCCTATGGTTTTATACTCGAAACTCTAATAGACCCCATTGATAACAGCGTAAGTGCTATGCCGCGCAAATCTTTGTTTGCTGACAATATATGGCTTTTAATAGGATCTGGCAACTTTTCAGCGGCGGAGATATTTTCGCGGCTAGCAAAAGAGGCGGGATTTATTTTGGTTGGGCAAGAAGCTAACAATAGAAATAGCTGGGGGCGTGTCTATTTTTCGCTGCCCAGAACCGAAAATATTGTTTCCATGGATTTGTTTTATATAACCGACAACACAGGTCGCAATACGGAAGAATTCCCCGTAGAGCCGCATTATTTCAACCGCCCTGGCATGGATGCTTTGGGTACGGTGCTTGCCATTATCGCCGAGCGGAGTGAGTAGTGAAATTTTTCAAAAAATGTTGACAATAGATTTTTGCTGTGATACCATAGTATCTGTAAGGATTTGGCAACGGACTTTGGGCTGGATTCTTAAAAAAGGGGTTATTTAGGATTAGAAAAGCAGAAAAGGAGTTGTAATTATGAAAAAAACGCTATTATTGCTCGTATCCTTGCTCGCATTAGCTATTTTGGTAGCTTGTGGCGGAGATGTTGAGCCTGAAGATTGGGAAATAGGACTTGAAGTCGAAGACTACATCGAAGTTGTTGAGCAAAACATAGAGGATAGCGTTGAAAACACGATTCCAATTACTCAAGCAAACCGACTTACTTACGAAGATTTTTGGTATGACTTTGAGTTTCTTGTTCAGGTTTTAGGGGACAATTTCCCGTTTTTCGGAGTGATTGAGAGGCGTTATCGGCTTTCCAATCCTCTTGAGACGTTTAGGAATCATGGATTGCCTGATGATGCAGACACCTTACATTTGACTTTTCCAGGACGAATCAGAACTGGATTTAGAATGTTTGGCAACATAGCTCATTTGGATTTAAATCCTCCCCACCACTGGCGTTCAAGTCCATTATCTCATATGTCATACTACGCAGGTGGCACGTTGCCAATGTCTCGAGCCTTTAATCCGCCACTCCAAACATCTTCAAGAATCATTGAAGAGGGAAGAATCGCTCTAATAATGACACCACCAGAATTTTTTAACAATGAAAGAGTGCCGCCGCGAGCAATGCAAGAAACACAGGATTTCATCCGAGAAGTTCAAGGATATGAACACATCATCATAGATTTGAGACATATCGGCGGAGGCTGGATAACCAATTTTATAAACACCTTTATAAATCCAAATATATCTGAAACTCTATCTTTTTACGAATTTGCATTTATTACTGGTGGAGAGATAGCACAACGGACACATAGCAATTTGTACTTTGCTAGACCGAATAACCTAGATTTACTTTTTTTTCGTGATGTTGCTACATCCCTCGTACCAGCAGATTTGTTTGTTGAGCAACATAATCTCATAAATATGAACGCAGATGATTTAGAGAACCTTGATTATGGTTTCTTGCTTGAAACTTATATACGACCTGTGTCGGGCAGTTTGAGACTGCCACTATTAGCTGATAATATATGGCTTTTGATAGGTTCAGGTAATTGGTCTGCGGCTGAATTCGCTGGGCGATTAGCAAAAGAAGCGGGTTTTACTTTGGTTGGGCAACAGGCTAGTGGGCGTATTGGTTGGGCGGGAAGAAATTACTTTCCATTACCTAGAACTGAACACATTATCGGCATGGATCTTTTTTATATAACAGACGAAACAGGGCGTGCCATGGAAGAATTTCCTGTAGAGCCGCACTATTTTAACCGCCCTGGCATGGATGCTTTGGGTACGGTGCTTGCCATTATCGCCGAGCGGAGCGAATAGTGAAAAAATTTTGAGATTTTTTCAAAAAAGTGTTGACAAAACATTTTCGCTGTGATACTATGTACTTATAAGGATTTGGTAACGAACTTTGGATTGTTTGGGCTGGATTCTTAAAAATAAAAAGAGGTATTCATGTTTAGAAAGGAGTAAATTCATGAGGAAATTTACAAAGAGTTTGGCGAGTATGGCTTTAGCGTTGATACTGACGCTAGGCGTGGGCGGTTTTACCGCCTTTGCAAGTGAGGTAGGAACTGTAAGCGGAGGAGGGTACTTCGGAGCAACGAGTGAACATATCTTTCCTTGTAGCGGTAGTGGTGGCGATAGAAGACCACCCGAACCACAGCCTTGCGTTTGCGGAGGAGGCGATGGCATCAATCTTAGCCCGATTTGCGGGAACGGTTGATTGTAACGTAAATTTTAACGATATAATATGTGTGTTTTCGCCAAGGGACTTTAAAAGTCTCTTGGCGATTATTCAAATTAAATATTTTTTGCAGAAAAGGAGTTGGAATCATGAAAAAAGCACTATTATTGCTCGTACCCTTCACATTAGCTATTTTGGTGGCTTGTAATAGTGATGTTGAACTTGAGAATTGGCAAATAGAATTTGAGATAGAGCAAGAGTATATTGAAATTGTTGAGCAAAGCATAGATGATAACATAGATGCCCCGATTACTCAAGCAAACCGACTTACTTACGAAGATTTTCGGTATGACTTTGAGTTTCTTGCGCAGACTTTAGAGGACAATTTTCCGTTTTTCGGAGTAATTGAAAGACTTACGGGCGTTTCTAATCCTCTTGAGACGTTTAGAAATCATGGACTACCTGAGGATACAACTACCTTACATTTGACTTTTCAAGGACGAATTAGAAGTGGATTTAGAATGTTTGGTAACATAGCTC
>JGI24700J35501_10930811_pt1 | contig 25281 bp, 17 predicted proteins | sample TergutTh196P1_FD_35501 | JGI IMG/M metagenome (IMG submission 35501)
GTGAGCTTTTGCGGGTGCCGATAGACTCACCTACGGTGTACCGCAGTATACGCCAAAACAACGGCATGTATACCAATCTGCGAGAGGTAGAGATGGATACCGCCGCGTGGATAGCAGCGGAAACGGGTTCAACAATGATTCCGATACGGTTTGTGAGCTATCTGCTTGATCTGCCGGTGCTGTGGAGAGAAGAAGAAAGCACCGCAATCATTGACCCGTACGGCATGGATTTAAGGATAACGGCAAACAGCCCATACATGTATAGAAACGGGGAGAGGTTGCCGATATTAAACGTGGACGGAGAACAAGTATACTCTGTTATAAAAGACAACCGCCTGTTCATCCCCTTGCGGGGAACGGGTACAGCCCTGGGGTTGCGTCCCGCCTGGAGTCCAAATGTGGCTATGTTGTATATAGAGTGAAAATAAGAAATAAAAAAACCAACCGCCGCTTCTGTTACATGAAGCGGCGGTTGTGCGTTTTTATGCATCTTCGAGCATTTGTTCTACTTCCTCTAAAGCACGGAAATCAATTTTCAGGTGTGAAATTAGCTAGATTGTATTATTGAGGACAGTTCTTTAAACTCCTAAGACATGCACTAGCAAACCACTACACAGCTTTGGTTCAAACCACGTAGATTTTGGGGGCGCAATTTCATTAGTATCGGATAACGTAAGCAAATCATCCATGGAAGTGGGATACAGTGTAAATGCAAAATCCATATTACCGCTATTTACTCGATGTTCTAATTCTTTTGTGCTACGAGTACCACCCACAAAATCAATGCGATTGCATGTTTGCAAGTCGGATATTCCCAGTATGGGATTAAGAATATAATCATGCAAAACGGAAGTGTTAAACCTTTTAGAAACAGCCTGTTTAGAAACTTTTTCAACATAGCGTTGTTTAAGCGATAATTTATACCATCCGTTATCAAAATACATACCAAATATATAGTTGTATTCCGGCTTTACCGGGGTATTACTTTTTTGTATTTCAAATACCACACCTAAGGACTCCCAAAAAGAAGTGCTAGCCATCCCATTCATGCCTGAAACTACACGGTTATGGTCAAATATTTTTAATTCGCTACATGGGAATAACACAGCAGGAAAAAATTTGCTTTGCATTTCTGTATCTTTGTCTGTATCTTTATAGAGTTGTGCGGCTTTTGCAGCGGCGGCACTACGATGATGACCGTCTGCAATGTACAAACACTCTACCGTACCAAAAGTTTTACGCAACAACTCTTGCACATGCAAGCAATCCACTACCCAAAGCAAATGTCTAGCACCATCTATAGCAATAAAATCGTATACCGACTTGTTTTCATTAGCCCACTTATCCATGATTTCACTTGGCGATTCACCTTTAAAAATATCTCCACGATACATATAAAGAACAGGGCTTGCATGAGCCTTTGTAGCTTTGATATGATCAAGCCTATCCTGTTCCCTGTCATGTCTTGTTAATTCGTGTTTTTTAATAGTCCCGCGCTCATAATCATCTACAGAAACACACCCGGCTAACCCCGTTTGCACATGACCTTGTCTGTAGATTCGATAAATATAATAATTAGGTTGGCTGTCGTAAATAAGTATTTTATTGCACACCAAAAAATCCAAGTTTTCCTTGGCTTTTTGATATATCACAGGGCTAAAAATATCTACGTTATCAGAAAAATCAACCTCCGCCTTATCTACATGCAAAAAAGAAAGTTTGTTATTTCTTGCGTATTCCCTCACCTCGCTAGATTCAACTACATCATACGGAAGTGATGCAACTTTAGCAACGTATTCCGGTGCGGGTCTTAATGCACGAAAAGGCTTTATTGTTATACTCACAATTTCACCTCATATCATAGCAGTTTAACTTAGAGTGCAGTTTCTAAGTTAAACTGCTATATCAAACACCTTTTAAATCCGTCCAGTGCATCTATCAACCTGTCGTTATCCTCTTTTGTTCTAACAGCAACCCTTATATAGTCGTCCGAAACACCTCGTTTTCCTTTTAAAGATTTTATAAGTATGTTGTGTTCTAACAACAAAAACTCTGCCAATTTTTTTGAGGTAACGTTATTTTCGAGTTTGCATGTTATATAATTTGCCTTGCTCTCTATTGGGGAAAGGTACGATATTTTGCCTAAATCTTTGTAAAGGGTATCCCTAACAGGATAAAATTTTTCTAGAGCCTGTGAAAAATCCGCTTTATACTTTTCTGCTATTTGCAAGTAGAACTCCGCAAAAGAGTTTATATTCCAAATAGATAATTTGGTTCTTACACCCTCTATTATAGCAGCATTTGAACATGCCAAAACCCCTAATCTAATACCGGGAACTCCATAAGATTTTGAAATACTTTTTATAACTACCATATTAGGATAGCTCTCAAGCAGTTTATTGTTTAGCAGTGTGTCATCTTGGCAGGCAAAATCCACGAATGATTCGTCTACTATAAACATAATATTTTTGTCGTTTGTCCAGGTTGCAAGCTCCAGCACTTCTGCTTGGGTTAAATAGTTGCCCGAGGGGTTGTCGGGGTTTATTAAAACAAGAGCCGCTATCGTTTTGTTGTCAAAAAACTGCATCAAATCCTTGGCGTTGTAATAAAAACTTTTGTTATTTGGGGTAAACGCTATTATTTCATCGGGCTTTCTGTTTGGGTATTCTTCAAAAGTAGGCAATGTGATACCTATGTTTCCTGAAATATACTCCAATAGCCCCTTGATAAGCTCTGCTGCACCGTTTCCAGCCAAAACATAGTTGGCTTTGATACCAAAAAACTTGGCAAGCAGCAAATTATTCACATATAGAGCTGACGGATATTGTGTTAAAAGTGTTTCAAAATTCGATTTCATTTCTGCAATCAAATTTTCGGGCGGGAAGTAAGGATTTACTAGATAGCAAAAGTCAAGCATTTGCGGATAACGCCAAAACCCGCCGTATCTGCAAGAGATTCGCCGCATCCTTTCTTCGGGGGTGTTTGCGAAAAGGCTTTGGGCAATATCTAAATCTTGCACATCGTCTATTTCATACCAACTTATATCTTCGATAATTTTTACGCTAAGGTCGTATTTATCCAGCATCAGCACAATTTTCAAAACTTGTTCATAATAGCTGTTGTTACCTTTTGATGTGCTATACGCCACCAAAAAAGGGATGTACGTTTTTTCTAAAAAAGCCTTGCTAAACTTATAAACATTAACTGTTTTATAATACTGTTTTGTGTTTACAAAATCAAAGTCATTTTTTGTCAAAAAATTTTGTATGCTGTTATCTTTATTTAAAACGACAACAGAACCATCCATCCAGCTTTCAAACTTGGACACAACGGCTACATTTGCAGAGGGGTCATTTAATAACACATCAAGCAATTTACTTTCAAAAATCAGATCCGATTCTAAAAGCAGGGTGTCTTCCGCTGCGAGGTATTCTTTTGTTAAGTATAGCGAATAGATGTTATTTGTTTTTTCATAGTTGCTGTTGTTAACATATATAATAGGCGTGGTTATGTCTAGGGTGCTGATAAACGACTTTAGCTCATAGCCTTTATAACCTATAACAATTATTATTTTTGAAAGGCCTAATTTGTCCAACTGGCAAAGCATTCTTTCTATCAAAGTAACGCCATTTATCTTTACCATACACTTTGTATGGTTTTCGGTTAGGTCTTTTAAACGTTTACCCATTCCTGCCGCTAAAATTATCGCTTGCATAATATACTCCCGTGGTGTTCTATTTGTATATATCAACTAAATCTTCTAAACAATTTAAGCCGTATTTTTGGGGTGCGCCGCATTTTGATATGTCTTTCCCTATTAGCTTATCGTTAAAATAATGCTCGTCTGATAAGACACTGTACCAATTTAGAACGGTATCTATATTATCAGTGCGGATATTAGCAAGCAGGCCTATACCTTTAATAATAGCTAATCCAAAAGGGAAATCCTCTGTAAAATATCTGCTTGCGGTATCGGGTGCATATCCGCTGTTTTGTTTTATCATTGGAGATTTAATATTTTTAAAAGAAGCAATGCTTTGGATTTTTTTTGTAAGGCTCGTTCCATCGGATACTTCGTAATGTTTGAGTGTTGGTGGAACATCACCCAAATTCAAATCCAAGCATGAAGATAACTTTCTCCAAATATTTTGCAATTCTACATCACATTTGATTAGCATATCTGATGCGTAATCTGTCCAATCTCCATAAAAGAGAGGGGCATGATTAATATTCTCTGGATAGTCTTTAAAAAGGCTGTATACCCTTGTTGTGTGCAAAATGGGATTGGACGGTGTTAATGTTACTGCAAGATAACCAGAAAGCTCCGTTGTTTTTATATCCAACAGCCTTTCTACTGTATCAGCAACATATGTCGCCGATTGTTTTGGTATAGCGCCTAAAAATAGCTCTTTTTTTTCTGATAGGCATGTAACGGATTTACCGTATTTGTTCAAGCGGCAAATATAAGGCACTCTTGATAACCCGAATACAACAACGCCTTTTTTTGAAAGTTCACCTACCATAAACTCTACACCACCATAGCCCGGAACAAAACCAAAAAGAGAGCCTACCTTTGCATAAACAGATGATTTTTTAATAAAATCTTCTCTAAGAAAAGATGGCAGGGTGCATAAGACTATATCAGCATTGCACAAAGCGGCTACATAGTCATTTGTTATAAAAATTTTGTTTGATCTGAAATGAGTCCGTTTTTCTTCATCAATAACCTCGATATAACCAGAAAAATTAGATGGGTTGCTAGTTAACAGGGTTACAAAAACATCCTTTTTGAGTGATAATTTGGCAGATAGCAGAGAGCCGAGATTCCCGCCACCCACAACCGTTATATTCATTGTGTTTCTCCTTCGTCTTTTATAAGTAAGGTTATATACTAAAATTTGTTCCAAAAACTTTATTGGCTATTTCTTCGAGTTTCATTGCCCTGCTTGCTTTAAAAAGGATTATATCCTCTTTTGTGGCATTTGTTTTTAAGATCGCTACAATATCTTCTTGTTTTGTACTATGAAAAACAGATATGTTTTTGTTAGCAGATGCATTCTCCGCTACATAAGCAGAGAATTCTCCAAAACAAAGCAGTATGTCTATATTTGAGCTTGCAATAAACTTGCCAATCCTTTCGTGAACAGCTTTAGCGTGTTGCCCCAGCTCTACTATATCGCCAATAACTGCAATTTTTTGCTTACCGCCGAGGATCTTTAAGGCATCTAGTGATGAATACATAGAATCTTCTGATGCGTTGAAACAATCCATGTATAGCAAATATCCGTCTACGTTTACAATGTTTTGCCTAATACCGGTCGGTTTTTCACGCAAGAGCCTTTTTTGGATAACATCATTAGGCACACTTGCCCATTTTGCTACAGCTATAGCAGCAAGGGCACAGTATACGTTATGTTTGCCTATGTAGTTAATGTGCATTTTTGTTGTTATGTTTTGGTATGTAAAGTCAAAACTTGTACCATGTGCTGAGAGTTCGATGTTAGATGCCAAAAAATCTGCGTTTTTATTTTCTATGGCATAGTACATCTTTTTTAGGTCTGTGCCAGCGTTAGCTTGGTAACAATCGTCACCATTTAACAACAAAACACCGTCGCTTGGCATACCGCTTTGTATCTCTAGTGAGGATTCAAAAATATGATTGATACTGTCAAAATATTCAATATGTGCGTTTGATGTTTGGGTAATAACTGCGATATCGGGCTTTATTATATCCGAGATAATTTTTGCGGTGCCGGGCGGCGGTCCTTCCATTACCTCTTTTACCAAGTAGCTACACACGGCGTTTGAGAGACACAAAGAGTTTACAACGCCCCTAATATCATTTGCATTTGATTGCACTATAGGGAATACGCTTGTATCGTCGTCTTGTAGGACACAAGTAACAAGCCCTGTTGTTGTTGATTTGCCGATGTTGCCTGTTACAGCCACTGTTGGTGGTGTAAACTTGTCAAAAAATGCGTTAAGCATCTTATAAAGAGCCTCTATCACATTGGGAACAACTAGGCAAGGATAGTTTTTTAGCTGCATCTCTGTTATTAATAAGGCAGCACCGTTTTTTATTGCAATATCCGCCAAAAAATTGGACTGTTCTTTTGTGGGGGGCACAAGCGTATACATATCGTAAGCGATTATAAATACAACAGAATTATTATCACTTTGTGCAAATCGTTCCGAGTAAGGCGGATCGTTTGCAATTCTAAAACTACTGTATAAAATATTCTCTTTAGGAGGTGTTACCCCTAGCGTGGTGTATACAAAATTCGAGTCTATCACTATAGATGTGTACTTTTTCATAACGTTCCTACATTCTCCTTATTTTTAAAACAGAAACAGTATTTTATATGGGCTTGTTGGCTAATGTAGAAAACACGCCCTTATATTAAAACCCTATCCAATTTCAATGAATTTTGCTGTAACACCCATATCTTCAAGTGCTTGCTCAATGTCATTGCGACGATGAACAACTGGTGTAATCACATAATCAAAATGAAAACCTCTTAATGTTTCAGGACTCTCTACTGGTAAACCGCAATAAAGTTCATTTTTATGCTTGTGATGTTGAATGTCTACTATTTTGACAATCATTTTGCGTAATGTGTCACTAGCAATAATAAGTCTTCTTATAACATCAGTTACGCCCCATATTACAATACGGCTTCCTTGATATTTTTCAAAATAAACTTCTGAAAACCGGCTAACAAGCCCAAAGTTTATTTCGTTTGTCATAAATGTTCTGGAATATCGAGGTTCCATATACTGCGAACAAACTGGACAAAGATGCAACAGAGCCACCAAATTTACATGTGCCGCTATAGGCATGGTTAAGTTTGCTTCTATTTTGTCTAATTTAACGTATGAGTAACAACTAGGGCAGTAACAGCCATAACTAACTTTTCCGGCTATATCTACAGTTAAATCTATGTCAGCTTTTTCCAATGGTCGGCGGGTAGCCATCTCTTTTGAAAATTTATAAGCATTTAATTTGTCATAGAGTAAATCATAAAATGTATCAGGTAACTTTGATACATTTACATGAAAACGACCGCCTTCTAGATATTTTAGCTCATCTTTGATAAGTTGTTTGTCAAGTGCATATCTATAGAGCTGTGTTCCAGGAAATACAATCATTTTAACAACGACTGTATCATATTTTTTTGCATATCTCCAAAAGAAATTTTCGCTCTCGCTAAACGTGTTTAGGTCTTCTTCTATATCTCCAATTATTAAGTTAATTCTCATTTTAATGCCATGTTTCTCTGTTAGTGCAAGAGTATTTTCCGCTTGTTCTATTGTGTATCCTTTTCCCATACTTTGCAAAACCTTATTGCTCGCAGACTCAAGACCGTATACAACATGGTGCAGCCCTGCTTCTTTAAGGGCAATCAAACATTCCTCATCTACAAGATCTACCCTAAGAGCCATAGAAAAAGGCATATTATAGTGCTTAATGCGTTCACAAAACTGCAACAGCCTATTTTTGTTGGCACTGAACAGATAATCGACAATCGCCAATTCTTTTATTTTATTGCCATATTTCTCAACATAGTAGTCTATTTCACGAAAACACTGTTCCATACTTTTCATTCGATATCGTGCCCCTTTTAGCTTAGAGCAAAAAGTACAGCTATACGGGCATGACCTGGAAAATGAAACAAGTAATCGAGAATTATTTTCCAAAGAATCTTCATAGTGACACAAATCGCCATCAATGAAAGGAAGTGAATCTAAATCGTGAACGTATTCCCGGGGTGGGGTAGTTATTAATTTTCCGTCACGTACATACACAAGACCATTTATTTTTGATATATCAGTATCACCGTCTATCAAAGCATTTACAAGTTCAACAAAAGTATATTCGCCTTCGCCATAAACACAATAGTCAGCACCAATGTTTAAAGGGACAACTTCTGGTGATGAATCTACAATAAAACCACCAAGAACAGTTATTGCCCCGGCATCTTTCGCCATAGCAAGTAGTGTTTTGGTGTGAATATAGTAATTGGAAACAGTCCCCAAAGCAACAATTTCAATTTTTTGCTTTTTGACCTCTGCTACCAAACGTTCATTGTAAGTTGAAACTGGCTCGCCCTCTTTTCCTAGTAAAACTTGTACGTCAAAACCTGCGTTTTTGGCAACTGTTGCTACGATACCAATTCCTAGGGGTACAAACCCATTTACAGTACAATAAGTCGGAACAGCAAACATTATTTTCATACAAAAAAACCTCCAAATTTTATTTTTTAATAACTAACACGCCCCTGTATAATGGCTATATTGATCAACAAAACGCCTGTCTATAGGCTTGTCCCGGCGTATGCCAAGGTTTATTCCAAAAGCTCTTTCGGCTATTTTTTCAAGCTCCATTGCCATACTTGCTTTAAAAAGGATTATATCATCTTTTTTGGCATGTGATTTCAAGACCTCTACAATGTCTTTTCGTTTTGCACTATAAAAAACAGATATGTTTTTGTTAGCAGATGCATTCTCCGCTACATAAGCAGAGAATTCCCCAAAACAAAGCAATATGTCTATATTTGAGTTTGCAATAAACTTGCCAATTCTTTTGTGAACAGGTTCGGAATGTTGCCCCAGTGCTCTTATATCACCAATAACTGCAATTTTTCTCCTATTATCAAATATTTGCAAGGCTTCCAGAGCTGAATACATAGAATGTTCTGATGCGTTGAAGCAGTCCATATACAGCAGATGCCCGTTTACACTCATAATATTTTTTAGAACATTGCTTGGCTTATATTGCAAAAGCCTTTCGCGGATAACATCATTAGGCACACTTGCCCATTTTGCTAAAGCTATAGCAGCAAGGGCACAATATACGTTATGCTTACCTATATAGTTAATGAACATTTTTGTTGTTATGTTTTGGTATGTAAAGTCAAAACTTGTACCCTGTGTTGACAGTTCGATATTAGATGCCAAAAAATCTGCATTTTTATTTTCTATGGCGTAGTACATTTTTTTTAGGTCTGTGCCAGCGTTAGCTTGGTAACAATCGTCGCCATTTAACAACAAAACACCGCTCCTTGGCATGCCGCTTTGTATCTCTAGTGAGGATTCAAAAATATGCCAGATACTGTCAAAGTGTTCAATGCATGAGTTCGACATTTGGGTAATGATTGCGATATCAGGTTTTATTATGTTTGAGATAATTTTTGCACTGCCAGGCGGCGGTCCTTCCATTACCTCTTTTACCAAGTAGCTACACACAGCATTTGAGAGACACAAAGAGTTTATAACACCCCTAATATCATTTGAATTTGATTGTATCTTAGGCAATACGCTTGTATCATCGCCTTGTAGGACACAAGTAACAAACCCTGTTGTTGTTGATTTGCCAATGTTGCCTGTTACAGCCACTGTTGGTGGTGTAAACTTACCAAAAAATGCGTTAAGCATCTTATAAAGGGCTTCTATCACATTGGGAACAACTAGGCAAGGATAGTTTTTTAGCTGCATCTCTGTTATCAATAAGGTAGCACCGTTTTTTATTGCAATATCCGCCAAAAAATTGGACTGTTCTTTTGTGGGTGGTATAAGTGTATGCATATCGTAAGCGATTATAAATACAACAGAATCAATATCCCCATGTGCATGCACGTCCGAAAAAGGTGGGTTGTTTGCGACTCGAAAAGCACTATATAAAACATTCTCTTTAGGAGGGATTACTCCTAAGGTGGTGTATATAAAATTTGAGTCTATCACTATAGATGTGTATTTTTTCATAACATTCTTACATTCTCCTTTTTATGCTACTCTCAAGCTAAGATGGAACTTTTAATATGTTCGTATATTTTTTGCCCTGCACTTCCGCTAATATCTATCCCCATGTCTTCTGCATATAATGCCTGCATTCGAGATTTTCTCTCATCAGATACAGCATAGTCCCCACAAATATATTCAATAAAGTCTTTGGGTGTGTTAATATATTTTTCTGTGTCATTAAGGGCAACGTCATTAAGGGCAACCATTGTAAAAATTTCCTTACCTTCTTTATTACGTTCTGCTTTTAGACAAGGTTTCCCTGCTACAGCACACAAAACAAATACACCGCTTAAGCTATCGCCATAATATGCATCTGCAAAAGTGATAGCTCTGTGTAGAATTGGTGTATCATCAAAAATGCCCCAACCCTCTGCTTTATAGGTATTTATTATTTTAAGATACTGTTCGTGATGCTCAGGACTTGCAATAGATACACTAACATCCAAAAGTGGATGCGGTCGCCACCATAGCACTACATTGCGGTTTTCTTTAAATGCTCGCAAAGTTTGCACCATAAGTTTGAATCCATTGCGGTAGAAACGAACTATACTGGTATTGTATAAGATAACTCTTTTATCCCGTATTAAAGCAGCCCATTCTTTTGGGATTTCATAATCTTCTTTTTTCGAGTTTATAACCTTATCTACCTTAGCACTGCCAAGCGCCACAAATTTATTGTCTAGATAACTGTTGGAAACTTTTTTGTTTCGCTTTTTCAGTTCCTTGGCATAACCTTTTTTGATGTCATCCGATAACAATATGGTTTTATCGGAATAAATTACTCCCGGGAAATCTATTGACGACCCCACATTCGTTCTCTTATCTCCAAAAAAAGAATAGGGAATATATACAAGCATATCCGTAAATTTTTTTAATTTTTTAAAATGGTAGTCAGGATGGACCATCAAAGTCAAGTTTTTATCATCATAGGGGTTAAAATGGAATATTGCATCCGGACACCTTTCTTCTATATTGTAGTTTTTGTAGTGTGTTATTGTTATTCTGCTATCATAAAATTCTGCACCTTCATAGATTAGCTCCCCCGTCTGACCGTTTGAGAGCATTTCGTAGTAAGGTATCGGAATAAAGTAAGCATCGCACTGCGGGTCGGCATTGGCAGCAAAATATATAGACTCTATACAGTCGCTCATGCTTGATTTGTAACTCAAAAAAACCACCTCTGTGCGATTGGGCTTCAATTCCTCTTTGGCTATATCTTCGATTTGAAACAAGTGTTTACGCAACGCCTTTTTTTCTATTTCGCCGTTGTTGGCCTTAAACAGCATTTCGCAATATTGCTCTAGCAAAGCGACGGTTTGTGTACCACTTTCGGCTAAGTGATCTATGAGATCACATAAGGCAAGTGCGGCTTCTTGGCACTCGCCATATAGCTTTTTGTCTTGCATATCTTCTAGTGTTTTTAAAATGTCCAATATTTGTTTTTTATTGAATTTTCTCATTTTCACCTCTATATTTATCAACTATAAAAAGGTGTACCTTTTTATAGTTGATGTTTCTAGCAGATAAATGGCCAATAGCAAAAAACTATACTTGTTTTTTTCAAAATTTTGTTTGACCAGACAAAATCAAAAATAGGCAAAAACCGTTTAAACAAGAGCTTTTTCCTGTTTTCGGAAAACAAAATATGGATTTGCAAATTATCTTTCGATATGTTATACTCTTTGTGGATGTATAGAAAACGTCCGAAATAACAACTATAAAAAGGTACACCTTTTTATAGTTGATTGGAGACCTTTTTATAGTTGTTATTTTCTCTTACCGCTTCTATGTTCCCTCAAACGATTATAAAATGTGGCTTGTTTAAGCCCTGTTCGCAAAAGTGCTTCCTCAATGTCAATTTTACTACACTCCCAAAGTTTTACTACTTCGGCAAAGTTTTCAGGTGACCTTTTTATAGGTCTGCCAAGGTGAACACCTCTTAAACGAGCAGCAGCAATACCTTCGGCTTGCCTTTGCTTTATATTGTCCCTTTCTTTTTCGGCAACAAAACTTAAAACCGCTAAAACAGTGTCCGCCAAAAACGTTCCAACTAAATCCTTGCCACGTCTGGTATCTAATAAAGGCATGTCCAGCACAATTACATCTACACCTTTTTCCTTTGTCAAAATTCTCCATTGTTCTTGTATCTCCACATAATTACGACCGAGCCGATCAATGCTTTTAACATATAGCAAATCCCCTTTTTTGAGCTTTTTGGTAAGAAACTTGTATGCAGGTCTGTTGAAATTTTTGCCCGATAATTTATCGATATAAATATTACCCTTAGGTAGATTAAGGTCTGCTATGGCATCTATCTGTCTGCCTTCATTTTGATCTGTTGTGGAAACACGTATATATGCGTATTCTTTCATTACAAATTCCATTCCTATAACTATAGCAAATTTGGTTTTTCCCGTCATTTTTTAGATTGGAAAAGTCCATTCGCTTTTCTGGATTTAGCATTTTTTTGATTTTAAAGATCACATTCAAATTTTAGTGTATACTCTTAAGGGTAAATTTGGCAAGTGCAGTGCATTATAGACAGTTCAGAGGTTGCAACCAACAGGGATATGGGTTAAAATAGGGGTATGAGAGAACCCGAAAAGGAAAAATCGCAAGAAAAAAGGAGTGTAGCAAATTGGGGGTTGGTGAAAATTGATTTCCGTGTGTCCGAGTGGAGTGCATTAGCTTTTTTTATTGCCTCCTGTTTTGTGTGAGATACTATTGACAGGTTTAATATATATGTTACAATTAGAGTGTTCATATTAAATGGCTTCAATGGCTTCCGAAGGTGTAGCACTTTTTTTGAAAGCGCTAAATTTAAGGGAAGCAGATTTGCCCCTAATTTTGAAGGAATGATTATAATTTATGGGAACGATAAAAGACGTAGCAAAACGGGCAGGGGTTTCTATCTCTACCGTTTCTCATGTTGTTAACAAAACCAGATATGTTAGTCCGCAATTAATAGAAAAGGTGCAGAATGCAATTAACGAGCTGGACACACCTCCAAACTTTATTCTTAAAAAAAGATCTGGTATTAAAAGAGAAGGAAAAGGGATTGTTTTTTTGCGTCCATATCCTTACAGTTTTTTTTGTAAAATGATAGAAGGGGACATTTTTAAGGCTTTAGAAGAGCGGGGATATTTTTTGATTTGTGTAAGCTATAATGATTATAAACAAGTTGACGAAATAAAAAAATTTTTGCAAAACAAAGAAATCAAAGGTGCAATTGTTTTGCCGAAACTCCAGGGAAATGATATGGTGCAAATTTTTGAAGACAGTAATTTGCCTTTGGTAGTTTTGTCTAACCCTATAGAGGGGTTAGAGGCGAATTATATAGTTTCCGATGCAAAGGAAGGTACATACAAAGCTATACGCCACTTTATACGCAACGGTCATGAAAGAATCGCTTTTCTTTCCACGGACAGCAGCACTAAAACAAGCCGATATAAAGCCTATTGCGATGCTATCCAGGAAAAGGGGTTGGAGCTGCACAAATGCCTTGTGCATATTGGGCTTGCTGCAAAAACTCAAATATATTCTGCTTTAGACACGATTTTTGAGTGTGAGCCAGCTCCCAGCGCTATTTTTATTGGCAATACTTCCCTTGTTGTGCCTTTTATTGAGTATATAAATATTCATGATATAAAATACCCACAGGACATATCCATAATATGTTTTAATGATTTTGAATGGTATAGGTTATATACCCCGCCCATTTCTGTTGTGAGCCAAGATATAAAGGGGATTGCAAGAGAGGCTGTAAAACAGCTTGCCGACTTAATGGAAAACAAAGTGGAAAACAAAAAAGACAGCGAGCTTAGCCAAAGATTAACTAAATTTCCCGCAAACCTTATTATACGGTCATCTACATCCGGTATAGCTCATGGTCCTTTCGGAGAAATGGCAGGCAATATAAAATCACTATATCTGACAGAAGATGAAATAGAAGAAATTGCCCGCCATAATTATACATCCGCCATATCGTTTCATTACACGGGGCGTGCTTGGATGAATTTATTGTTGAAAGGGATAAACTCTGTTTTCAAACAGTTGAATATTTCGCTGATAGCCACTACGGACGCTCTTTTTAACCCCGCTTTACAAACACGGCAGTTAGAGAGCATTGTGCTTTTGGAGCCGGATATTATTATATCTATGCCAACAGATAATAAAAGAACAGCGGCAGCTTTTAAACAAGTTAGTCAAAAAGCAAAGCTGGTGTTAATAACAAATGTGCCGGAGGGATTGAAACCGGGGGATTATGTAAGTTGCGTGTCTGTAAATGAACGCTCACATGGCCGTAATATTGGACAGGGGCTTGGAGAGTATATGGAAGCCCACAATTTGAAAAACGCCATATTTTTAAAACATGGTGCAGATTTTTATGGAACTAACCAAAGGGATAAAGCAGCCGAACAAGTTTTAGAAGACGAATATCCGCATATTAACATATGTGCTGATGCGTATTTTTTGAAAGAGGAAGATGTATATGATATAGCAACAGATTTGATAAAGAAATATCCGGAAACCGAGGCTATGTATATATCTTGGGAAGGTCCCGCATTGCAAGCAATGAAGGCAATTAATGGCATGAATCGTCAAGATATAGCCATTTGCACCGGTGATTTGGACTATAATATAGCACTTGCAATGGCTAAGGGCGGTGCGGTAAAGTCTATAAGTGCGCAAAACCCATATGAGCAGGGCGAGGCAATAGCTCTATCTGCCGCAAATGCGATGCTCGGTAAACCCACACCGTCTTTTATAGGTATAGAGCCGGTACGTGTAACATCTTACAATCTGTTAAAAACATGGCCAAAGATTTTTAAAGAAGAGCCGCCACAAGAACTGATAGATGAGATTAAAAAGAATTTTCCGATTTAAAATTTTAAAATCGCTTTTGCGGTTGTGTCATAAAACCGCAGGGTGATGTTAAAATTTCAACTTGCTTATGACACAACCAAAATTAAGTGCAATAACTACAAATCGCACTTACCATACCTATTAACAACCAAACTTTTTCCGGCAAGCTCTTTAACTTTGTCGATATTGTTTAAAAAATGTGGGGTAGAATTGTGGAAATCGATAGCTGCTTGATCTTTCCACTTTTCTATTAAGCTAAATTTGTTGGGATCATTTAATTCTTGGTACAGATCGTACTCTATGCAACCTTCCTCTTCTTGAGACGATTTTACCAAATTTTTAAAAACATCAAAAACCTCGTTATGTTTATTTTGAGCAACTTCAAACTGCACCAGTAAAACTATCATAATTATGAACACTCCTTTCGCTATGACACTTTTCATTAAGATTGCCCCATTTTAAAAATTTCGAGCAATTTTGAGCATTATTTTATTGTAAAATTAAAGTGTGTCGGTGCGGGTTTCTATTTTTTTACTAATTTTACTTTGGTGCCATTATAACTCAAAAAAAGATATTGGTCAATCTGTTTTTCCGAGGGTCCAGAGGCTAGATATTCAGATATTTTCAACTTGCTTCGTTGTGCAGTGTGTTGTATAATCTACACAATATAATTTTCCGGTAATTCTTTTTAAACCTCGATCACATAGAGTCTCACATAAAGTGTGACATAGGGAGTGACATAGAGAGTTTCATAGTTCGCATTAGAAAAGTATCTCCAAGTGTTATTTTTACCTACCATGCACAACCAATGCCTCTACAATACCGTTATAAATAGCCAGGGCGGCACGTTGTTGGAAATCGTCTGTACGCATACGAGCCAGCTCGTTTTGGTTGCTCATAAAACCCAGTTCAAGCAAAACGGCGGGAATTCGCGAATATCTTAGCACCGCAAAGCGGCGAGTATGGACACCTCTGTTAAAAGAACCGAGATTGTTAATTAGCTGCCCTTGCATAATATATGCAAAATGCCTGCTTGTTAGTGAGCGGTTATTGTCATAGTGAGTATGAGCAAAAAAAGTTTCTATGCCGTGGGCAGTGCGGTTGTATGATGCATTGTGATGGATCGAAACAAATAAATCTCCGTGTACATTACCGAAATGAGCCCTCTCCCAAAGCCCCACACCAACATCTGTGGTTCTGGTGGGGTATGCTCTAATGTTTGGGTTGTTTTCGATTAATGCAAGCAAACGGTGGGTTATGTTCAGATTCAAATCGCTCTCGCGAACACCGCCATGCACTGCACCCGGCGCTCTCCCACCGTGGCCGGGGTCTATTATTACAACAAACTGGCCATGGTTGCTGACTTGCGGCACATGAGCTATTGGGATATTGGCTGCGTCGTTGTTGCGTAGCTCTGCAAACCGCAATTCCCCTGCATTTAGCACTAACCCTTCCTGGCGAAAAATTTCCTCTCCTGTTTCTATGTCTATATAGATAAGAACCCCTTCACCGCCCAGTGCTAACCGTGCTCTGTACGCATCTATGCCGTTGCGAGTGGCAGTTTCTAAAACCAATACCGTGCCGTGGTAGCTATCCAAATAGCGGTACATTTCTCCAAAACCGATAGGGCCGCTACCCGTGCGAAACATAGCAATGTTTGATGTGTTGGCTGCTATATCAGCACTATCCCGACGACTTTCTACAAGCATCAATTCATCTGCACTTAATGCCAATCCTTCCTCACGAAAAATTTCCTCTCCCGTTTGCATGTCTATATAGACAACAACCCCTTCATCGGCGAAAGCTAACCGTGCCCTATACGCATCTATGCCGTTATATTCAGTTGTATCTAACACCAAAACAACACCATGGTTATTGTCCAAATAGCGGTACAGCTCCCCAAAGCCGATAACTCCACTTTCTGTAGAAACAGAAAACCGGATGAGAGAATCGTTGTGAACATGCGGATTTTCACCATAAATGGCAATTGCATAAACTATAGCGCTAGCCATAATCACCACAAGTGTAACAGCTGCAATTGCCAAAAATCCTTTGGTTTTAGTTTTGTTTTTGTTTTTTGCTTTGTTGCTTCTCATTATAGTAACTACCCACTAATCCCAAAAATCAATCTCTACTCTAACAACCTGCCCAGTGCTTCGGTTAACATACACACTGTGTACAAGGTTTTGATAAAAAACCTCCACATACCAAACCCGCTGAAAATGTTCAAAATCCCAATCGGGCCAACCAGCAACACCGCCACCAACATGGGCGACTGCTATTTCTTGTGCTTGTGCCCGTGATATATTGCCGGGCCAAACCATAAAAGCAACTCCTGCAACTAGTATAAGTACAAGCGTAACCAAAATAATTACAATTTTTTTACCTCTTTTGGGATTTCCTGTGTTATTTGCTGACATATCAATAATTCTCCTTTCTGTTACCATAGTTCTATATTTGCTTAACTTTAAAGAACGAAACAAGCTCTTGAAGTTTTTCGGCTTGAGCGTTAAGTTCTTCAGAAACTTCTGCCGAGCTTATTGCCATATGCGAGTTGTCGGCTACTACCTGTGATATTTCACTCACGCTAGAGTTTACAGTATTAATCGATTCTGACTGCTCCTTGGATATGTTTGTTATTTGGGCTACAAGCGCAGAGATTTGGCTAATATCCTGCATGATGATTTTGAAAGAGTCGGTTACTTGTGAAGAAGCAGACAACCCCAACTCTACATTGCTTGTGTTTTCGTTTATTATCGTGGTTGTTTCCTGTGCAGATTCCTGACTGCGGTTAGCCAGGTTGCGTACTTCTTCCGCTACAACACTGAACCCTTTGCCGTGTTCCCCTGCCCGTGCTGCTTCTACCGCCGCGTTTAGTGCAAGCAAGTTTGTTTGGAAAGCGATGTCATCTATAGTTTTAATTATCCTGTTAATACCATCGCTAGCAATTTTAATTTTGCCCATTGTGTCGGTCATTTCGTTAACAACCAAACCGCCTTGCTTGGTGTTTTCTGTTGAGCGTGCTGTGTATCCACTTGCGTTTTCAGCGTTTGCGGCAGCCTGATTTGCTTGGGTGCTAATTGCAGCCAAAGTGGAACTTAGCTCATTTACTGCATGGGACTGTTTTTGTGAACCTTGTGCAAAAGTTGCTGCGGAATCGGAAATTTGTGTTGAACCCTGCAAAACTTGCGAAGCAGAGTTTTGTATATCGCTCATGGTCTTATTCAAAGAATCTAGGATAAGTGTAAGCGAATCTTTAATTGGAGCATAAGACCCTGCATAGGCACGATCAACAGACGTTGTCAAATCACCTTTAGATACTTTGCCCAAAACCATTGCTATTTCATCAACGTAATCTAATGTCATTTGAGCAGTTGTATTTAATGCTCTTCTTAAATTGTCAAAAGTGCCTTCATATATTTCGTTAAGTGTAGCATCAGCAAAATTACCCTCCTGCATCTTAACTAGTGATTTTTCTATAGCATGAAGAGGAGTTGCAACAGCAATGGCAACTTTGTTTAAGTTATTAACAAGATGTGCCCAGCCTCCTTCAAAACCATCTGTATTTATCGTTTGGTCAAACTGGCCTGCGATTGCGTTTGCAGACAATGTATCGATTGCCGCATAAACTTCTTTTAGCTTTGCGGTTATATCTCGTAGGGTTTGTGGTAAAATCATTTGCTTGCCGGGCATATCTGCTATTTTAACGTCAAAGTTCCCGATTTTAACTTTTTCAAGAACGTCTATAGTGTTCGTAATAGTTGCGACGTTTATGTCCACAATTTCATTTACACCCTCCGCAACTTCTTTAAAGGAGTTTTTGTAGCCTGTTGTATCAATCCTGTGATCTATGTCCCCAAAGTCGGCAAATTGTCGGCGCAAATCTACCAAATCGTCTAAAATAGCCTTTATCGTATCAACTAGCTTGTATGTGCTTTTTGTCAAATTCCCAATTTCGTCATTGGAAATTTTTGCGATACCAAAGTTTTTGCCGTTTGTATTAATGTTGCCGTTAGAAACATCGTCTACTAAAGCAACCAAGTTATTGATAGGTTTGATTTTGCGTATAACAAAGTAAATACCAATCCCACCGGTAAGTGCAAGTAGCACCGCAACACCAATGGAGATAGCCTCAAACAAAAGCACTGTTTGCTGATCAATTGCTATATGCTCTGCCATGTATATGTCAAGATGGGACAAAAAATTATCCAAAGCAGTATCTATCATATCTCTGCTGTTTTCATAGGCAGGGCTTGTTAACAAATATATAGCCTGTTGCGTGTCGTTAGCTTCAAACAAATCAAAGGCTTGTTGCTCTATCTGTGCAAGGTTTTCGGATATTTCAGCTGCCTGCAATATAAACTCAAAAATATAATCGGGCAAGTTTAACGCTTCTATCGCTATAACAGCGTTTTCTTTTCTGCGGGTTTGATCCATTTCAAGCCTATACGCATCGTAAAACGCTCTGTTGCCGGTCAAGACAAAATACTGTGCCGAATCCTCTAACTGGTCAGAAGCTGTCCTAAAGTGTGCTGCAGCACGAAGTGATGCGATATGCGCCTCATAGACCGCCTTTAGCTCATCGTCAAACCAAGTGCTTGTATAAATGGACACAATGTTAGCAACCGCCAAAACCACAATGCTAATTGACAGCAGTTTTAATAGCCTTACAATACTCATGTTTTTCCTCCACGCCAAAAAAATATCAAAAATGAAATTCTACTAATGTCTTAAATAAATTTTACACCAGTTCTATTCATTTGTCAATATAGCCATTTAGGATTTACAGGGCAAAAGTGTTAAAGCTTTCCCCTAAAAACTTTCACACTTTTGCCGTGTTGCGGAAATAGTTTGAATAGGTTTGTGAGCAATGCACCCGCTAAAACCGTGCAAATATCGAGTTTTCATGACATTGTGAAACCCCAAAAAGCAATGACGCTAAATGGCTTTTTGGGGCAGTTTAACAACCTTAAAAAATCCACTGAAACTAAATTTCTCTGACATGGGGCAAACTCCCCAAGGTCTTACAAAATAAATCTTTGAACAAAACCAAATATAAATATAAATATTATGCCTAAGGGTAAAATATATGTCATATAGAACCGTAGCGAAGTGGGAAACGCCCAACCTTCTTTGCCTGTGTTTGCTTCTGCTATAAAATTATCCCATCCCCAGCCTTTTTTTGTCATACAAAACAATACGTATATCAAAGAGCCAATTGGCAAGACATTTTCCATAACAAGAAAAGTGAAAAAAGAACCCATATGCGGAAAACCAGGTACAGTAACGGCCGACCATATATTACGCCCAAAAGCGGCAGGCATACAAAGCAACGCCAAAATTCCAAAGTTTATGATAACAGATTTTTTACGAGATAGATTCCATTTGTCCATACAAATCGCTACCAAATTTTCCATTACGGCAACACCTGTAGAAAAAGACACAAACAGGAGACCTGTGTAAAACATCAGTGACCATACATAAGATACAGGCATTTGGTTAAATATATTGGGCAGTGTTACAAACAACAAACCCTCTCCTACAGCAGGGCTTATTCCAAACGCGAAAGCGGCAGGAAATATCATGATAAGACAAAGAATCGCTATAGCAAGATCTAAAACGCCGACTGTAAACGCATCTTTGAACAACATACGATCTTTTGATGTATAGCTTCCGAAAATAGCCATAGAGCCCATACCAACCGATACAGAAAAAAGTGCTTGGCCCATAGCCATATGTATTATACGGAAGACACCATGCTCTTGCATAGCTGACAGATTGGGTATAAACAAAAATGCCAAACCATCATACGCACCGGGCAATGTTACGGAGCGCACAATAAGGGCAAGCATAAGCACAAAAAATATGCCCATCATATATTTGCTGACACGTTCAAGCCCTCGTTTCACCCCAAAGCTGATGGCCAAAAAACCAAGCACCAATATAACAAGGGTCAGCCCGTAACTTTGCACAGGGTCGGATGTAAGACCGGCAAAAGATGCTACAATATATTCCGGACTCTGTCCTATGAGCGAACCTGTCACGCCTTTCCAAAAATATGACAGTGTAAAACCAACTATAACAGTATAAAACATCATGAGTAGGTAGTTACCCGCAATGGAAAGGTAGCTTGATACGTGCCATTTACTACCTTTTGGTTGCAAAACCTGATAATGCCGTGCAACCGACTGACCACTGCCCCTGCCAACAGCATATTCTGTGAGTAGTACAGGAATAGAAAGCAAAAAGATGAAAGCAGCAACAAGAAGTATGTACAAAGCACCCCCATACATACCGGCTCTGTAAGGCATTAGCCAAATATTTCCGAGTCCGATAGCACAACTGATCGACACAACAATAAAAGCTATTTTGGAGCTAAAAGTTTCACGTTTATTCACAAGGGACCTCACTTTGAGCAAATTTTATAAAAAACTCATTAACATAACAGACTATTTTAAAAAGGGCTAGAATTAAGTGGAATGGCTATACTATATAGATACAGCTGTTTCTAACGCAAGGTGCATCATATCTTTGAAACCTTGCTCTCGTTCTGCTGCATCAGTTTCGGCTCCTCCAATAATGTCGGATATGGTCATTATACACATTGCCCCTTTACCAAGGCGGGCTGCGTTCATATACAGGGCGGCAGCTTCCATTTCCACTGCCAGCACTCCCATTTTGTGCCAACCCTCTATCGCTGTTTTGTCATCGTTATAAAAAATATCAGAAGAAAGTACATTGCCCACAGAATAGTCAAGCCCCTTTTCTTTTGCAAAGGCGGCTGCTTTTTCTAAAATCCTATAAGTTGCAATGGGGGCAAAAGTGCCTTGCAACCCATATTGCACAGCAAAATTGCTATTTGTACAAGCTCCTGCCGCCAGCACAATATCACGAATCTTCAAAAAAGGGGCAATGGCCCCGGCGGTGCCTACCCGTATTATATTTTCTACACCATAAAAGCTGTAAAGCTCGTATGAATAAATCCCAATAGAAGGCATACCCATACCCGAACCTTGTACACTTATTTTTGTACCTTTGTATGTTCCCGTGTAGCCGAGCATGTTTCGTACACTATTGTATTGGGTAATATCTTGCAAAAAATTTTCTGCTATAAATTTTGCCCTGAGAGGATCTCCGGGCATTAGTACAGTTTTGGCAATTTCATTTTGGCTCTTTGCACCAATATGTGGTGTTGGTATCATTATCGCATTGCTCCTTTCATTACGTTTCACTACTTTTTATCCCGTTTCATTACGGTGTTGTTGCCCATTTTGTTATAGCTTGGGCTACTTGATCAATATATTTTTCATCTATCTCGCAGAAACGGTCTAGCACGGGGCTGTCAATGTCTAGCACAGCGTATATTGCCCCGTTTTTATATATCGGTGCTACTATCTCGCTATTGGTTGCACTGTCACAGGCTATATGCCCGGGAAATGCGTTTACATCCGGCACATTTATCAGCTTGCCGCTTTTAACGCAAGCAAAGCATACTCCGTTCCCCGGGTTTCCTTTTATGCGTATACAGGCAGGCTTCCCCTGAAAGGGACCGAGAACCAAATCGCCATTTTTTAGTATATAAAAACCAACCCAGTTTATATTATCTATATACTCATTTAGCACCGCAGATATATTTGATAGGTTGGCAATTTCGTCTTTTTCGTCTTTTAAAAACTCTTCTATAACTTTTAGCATCCTTACATAATTTTTTTCGGTGTCTTGCTCTTTTGTTATTTTTACCATAAATAGCCTGCTCCTGTAGCAGGGCTAGCCCCAAACCCCCGCAAGGACTATCGCCCTTGACCCATAATTTTATATTGTCGCACAATAACGGGGTCTGGGGGCTAGCCCCCAGCGGGGTTTGGGGCAGCGCCCCAAGGTTTTTTTACTACAACATCAAAACATCAGCTTTATAGCGGAAACTTCTCTTTTGCTGAAAAGCTAGTGTGTAGCAATTCATGAGCTTTGTGTGAGTTTGGCTCACCCAAATAGTCTTTGTAAAGCTGTTGTATTTGTGGGTTTTGGTGACATTTGCGGTATTTGCGAGTGCCATCCTCTTCGTATAATGCCTTTGCACGTTCCTTGCGTACATCTACCATTATGCGTTTTTTTGCACTAACATGCGGTTGACCACCACCTGTTACACAACCACCGCTGCACCCCATAACTTCTATAAAGTCGTATTGTGCCTCACCGTTGCGTACCATTTCTAACAACTTACCGGCAACAGAAGTGCCGTGAGCCACTGCCACACGGATAGTCTTGCCGCCAAGGGTAAGAGTTGCCTCTTTTATATCTTTTAGCCCCCTAACCTCTGTGTATTCAAAGGCTTGTACATCTTTACCCTCCAACACATCAGCTACGGTTCGCAGGGCTGCTTCCATTACTCCGCCTGTTACACCAAAGATAGCACCGGCACCGGAGTATTCGCCTAACAGATCCCTGTCAAACTCTTCATCCGGTAATGACAAAAAGTCCATGTGAGCCTGTTTTATCATTTTAGCAAACTCCCGTGTGGTTATTACACAATCCACATCTCGCAGGCTGTTTACTTCTAGCTCGGGGCGAGCAGCTTCTGTCTTTTTGGACGTACAAGGCATAACAGAAACAACAAATATTTTTTTCGGGTCAATCCCTGCTTTTTCTGCATAATAAGACTTCGCCATTGCTCCAAGCATTTGGTGTGGAGATTTGCATGTGGATAAGTTTGGCACAAAGTCCGGATGGTAATATTCGCAGTAGCGTACCCAACCAGGAGAACAGCTTGTTATCATTGGCAACTTACCGTTGTTTTGGAAGCGGTCCAAAAACTCGTGTCCCTCTTCCATTATTGTAAGATCCGCACCAAAGTTTGTGTCGTAAACTTTGTCAAAGCCCATGCGACGCAACGCCGCAACCATTTTGCCTGTTACTCTGGTACCGTATGGCAGACCAAACTCCTCGCCTAGCGCTCCTCGCACCGCCGGTGCTGTCTGCACTATAACGTACCTTTCCGGATCTTCTATTGCTTGCCATACATCTTCTATGTTTTCTTTTTCTTTTAATGCAGCCACAGGGCAAGAAATTATGCACTGACCGCAAAACAAGCATGGGGTTTCATCTACCGGCTTATCAAAAGCTGTTGTAAGACGAGTATGTATACCTCTGCTAGATAGGTCTAGTATGCCTACTCCCTGTACTTTTTTACAGGTGTTTGCACAACGACTACACAAAACACACTTGCTTTGGTCACGTACCAAAGAAGCGGAAGTATCGTCAAAGGTAAACTCCATCGCAGCCCCTTGGTATGGCGTGCTGTTTATGTTAAACTCCTCCGCCAATGTTTGTAGCTCACAATTTTTGTTTCTGTAGCAGCTAAGGCACTCTCTGTTGTGGGTAGAAAGTATTAGCTCCAGCTCTATACGACGAGATTTTCTAACGTTTTTAGAGTTAGTTTTTATTTTCATCCCATCCGTTGCTTTTAGCACACAAGCGGCTTGTAATGCCCTTGCTCCTTCCATTTCTACAACACAAACGCGGCAAGCTCCTATCTCGTTTATGCCTTTTAAATAGCACAGGGTTGGTATGTCTACACCAATCTCTTTTGCGGCTTCCATCACAGTTGCCCCTTCTTGTACCTGCACTTGTTGATTATCTATTGTAAGTGTTACTGTTTTGGCTTCCATACACAACCTCCTATCTTACCTCTATAGCGTTAAATGGGCATTTTTCAAGACAAACATTACATTTTATACATTTGTCTACGTCTATAACATGAACTTCTTTGCGCGCACCACTTATACAGTTTACCGGACATTGTTTTGCACATATGGTACAACCAACACAGTTGGGAAGAATGTGGTAACTTAGCAAGTCTTTACAAACACCGGATGGGCATTTTTTGTGCAAAACATGAGCCTCATATTCTTCTCTAAATGTTGACAATGTGGATAAAACAGGGTTTGGTGCCGTTTGCCCAAGCCCACACAAAGAGTCTAATTTTACATGGTGAGCTAAATCTTCTAGCACATCAAGATCGTCTATTGTTGCTCTGCCTTCAGATATTTTGTCCAATATCTCCAGCATACGCTTTGTGCCTATTCTGCAAGAGGCACATTTGCCACAGCTTTCCTCTACGGTAAAGTCCAAAAAGAATTTGGCTATGTCTACCATACAGTTGTCCTCGTCCATTACAACAAGACCACCGCTGCCCATCATTGCACCAAGGGCTGTTAAACTGTCAAAGTCGATTGGAGCGTCTAGGTTTTCTTCTGCTAAACAGCCACCGCTTGGCCCGCCGATTTGAACTGCCTTAAACTTTTTGTCATTTGGGATACCGCCACCAATGTCGAATATAACCTCGCGCAGAGTTATCCCCATGGGTACTTCGATAAGGCCGGCATATTTTATTTTACCACCCAATGCAAAAACTTTTGTGCCTTTTGAATGATCTGTGCCAATGCTGCTGAACCAACTGGCACCCTTCAATACTATTTTTGGAATATTAGCAAGAGTTTCCACGTTGTTTATGATTGTGGGTTTGCCCCATAGCCCTTTTACAGCTGGGAATGGCGGGCGTACATTTGGCATACCTCTTAACCCCTCTATAGAGTTTATAAGAGCTGTTTCCTCGCC
>JGI24700J35501_10930810_pt1 | contig 25197 bp, 21 predicted proteins | sample TergutTh196P1_FD_35501 | JGI IMG/M metagenome (IMG submission 35501)
CTCGTCCTAACGTACCGACATTGGTACGAGTCGTCCTCGTTTCCTTGTATTTGAAAATGATACACGCCAATATGCGCTATTACTTACGTTTTGCTGCTCTAGTGCAAATGAAAGCTGCCCTTTTGTCTACTTTTGAGGTGTTTGAATGAAAAAATTAACAATAAATGAAGCTGTTCAGCTATTACGTCAAGGCGATGTCGTTGGCATTCCGACTGAAACCGTTTATGGATTAGCGGCCGATGCAAGAAGCGATGTCGCTGTACGTAAAATTTTTGAAGCGAAAGGTCGACCCGCAGATAATCCACTGATTGTTCATATCGGAACGGTCGATCAAATTGATGAACTCGTCACTGATGTCTCTGCAAATGCTCGTTTACTCATGGCACATTTTTGGCCAGGTGCATTAACGCTCATTCTTCCAAGCAAAGGAACTGTTTCAGCCAGTGTAACTGCAGGGCTTCCCACCATCGGCATTCGGATGCCAAATCATCCAGTCGCTTTGGCCCTTTTACGTGATGTTCAACTGCCACTTGCAGCGCCTAGCGCTAACTTGTCTGGAAAGCCCAGTCCTACTTCCGCTGCCCACGTGATAGATGATCTGGCAAACCGAATCCCAGGCGTCGTTGATGGCGGCTACTGTAACATCGGTTTAGAATCAACAGTCATCGACATGACATCAGATGTCCCTGTCATTTTAAGACCAGGTGGCATCAGCAAAGCACAAATAGAAGCTATCATTGGATCTGTGTCCATGGCCGATGACACAGCGAATCGTCCAAAAGCACCTGGGATGAAATATACCCATTATGCACCAGATGCGCGCGTTTATTTGATTCAAGGTGATCCGACCTATTTTGAAACACGCATCGCTGACTTCCAGAAAAAAAATTTAAAAATCGGTGTCCTCTGTGAAGCAGCTTCAGCAAGTAAATACCCACTCGCCAATGTCGTCAAAACAATTGGCTTTGAAGGTCAAGAGTTGTATGCGGCTTTACGTGCATTTGATGCAGAAGGAATGGACATTGTGTTATGCGAATTTTTCCAACATGAAGCTGTCATGAATCGTTTAATGAAAGCAAGTAAGGAGACAATTTTGTAATGAAATGGAAAATTAGAGAAATTGAAATAGATAATCCCGTGGTGTTGGCACCGATGGCAGGTGTTTGTAACGCTGCTTTTCGTGTGATTGCTAAACAGATGGGCACTGGGTTGATTTATGCAGAAATGGTCAGTGATAATGCAGTTAATTATCGGAATCAGAAAACCCTTGAGATGCTTTATGTAGACCCCGCAGAACATCCCATGACCATGCAAGTTTTCGGTTCGTCAAAAGAGACCTTTGTTGAAGCAGCCAAATACATTGATGAACATTGTGCCTGTGACATCATTGACATTAACATGGGCTGTCCCGTTCCGAAAATCACAAAAAACGAAGCCGGTGCTAGGTTACTCTTAGAACCGGAGAAAGTTTATGACATTGTTGCCAGTGTGGTGGATGCGGTCAAAAAGCCTGTCACCGTTAAAATGCGAACAGGTTGGGATCACAATCATGTTTACGCGGTCGAAAATGCCTTAAAAATAGAAGCTGCTGGTGCCAGTGCAGTCGCTGTCCATGGACGTACACGCTCTGATCAATATACAGGAAAATCAGACTGGGGCATTATTAAAGAAGTGAAAGAAGCTGTTTCAACCATTCCTGTTATTGGCAATGGTGACATTACAACGCCTGAGGAATTTGAGGCAGCTTTGAAATCAAGCGGTGTTGATGCCATTATGATGGGACGCGCTGCCCTTGGAAATCCGTGGGTGTTAAAGCGCATGGCACACTACCATGCAACGGGTGAACATATTCCAGATCCAACCGTTAAAGAGCGTATTGAACTGGCTACCGCGCATATGGATCGCTTGATTGAACTTAAAGGCGAACGGGTTGCCATGATGGAAATGCGCAGTCACATGGCTTGGTATATGAAAGGCTTGCCCGGTGCGACCACTGTTAAACGAGAAATCGTTCAAACGCAAACACGCGCAGAGATGATTGAACTCCTTAACAAGTATGAAGCCTACTTAAACGAAAAAGCACTGGCACATCAATAACATGCAAAAGGCGGTTTTAAGATGAGAAAAAAATGTAAATTGTGCGAATCCCCGCTCGACCATTCAATTTGTGAATACTGTGGAACGGTTAATGAGATTGCGTCACCACCTGAGCCAGAACCTGTCAAAACTGTCGACCTAAAAACACATCACCTCAGCGAAGAAATAGAAGAAACAACTGTTGAAACAGCACAGCCCACTGAATCACACATCAAAGAAACATTAAACCCATCGACTCCCACTGATGACGTTTCCCCGCTTCAACACCCTTTAACAACCGGCCAACCAGAACCAACATTGTATACAAAAAAAGCAAACCCACTGATACACATCAGCTATGTGATTTTGGTCCTTGCAGTGATCAGTGGTGGTGTATGGCTGCTACATTCAAACAGATCTCCTTCTGATCCATCTGTCCCTTCACATCTGTTGGGAAATTGGAGCGCAGGTCAAGGAAGCATGCCAATCGCTGTCTTTGGTGAAGCCCATGCACTTGAATTTTTAGAAAATGGCACTGTGATCGTGACCGAAGGTGGTTCGAGATGGCCCATTGATTGGGAATTTAGCACATCTAGCTCCGGCTATTTTAATGCAGCCGGCCAACGTTTTGATTACACCATTGAAGGTGACACTTTGACTCTCACAGACAGCCGGCATCATCAGTGGACGTTTCAACAAACCCCATTTGCTGAAACTGCAATGATAACCGAAACCGATCGTCTTTCACCATCTGATCTAAGTGGGACATGGGAATGGGATTTTGATGACGATTTTATCTACGTTTTTAACGTAGACGGTACGGGTGTTCGCGGGTTTTCTGAGTTACGTTTCGATTTCCTTTGGGAACTTGTCGATGGTCATATCATCTATTTACACTTTGGATCAGGTCGCCATGCGCAGACAGAGCGTTGGGCAGTAACCCTCGAACCTGATCAACTCACATTGGCTGACTTAGATGGCTATCATATTTGGCAATATTCAAACACGCAAAACCCGTTTGATACCACTCAACCCTTTACAGACTCACCACTTCTTGGCCGCTGGGACAACGGGCAAGGACCTTTCTTCCTATGGGTCTTTGAAGAATCAGACACGGTCGAATTTTTTGAAAATGGGACCGTCATTCGCACACAAGGTGACATCAGTGAAACCCTCATTTGGCGACCTGGCGCAACAGGCCATTTCTCAGCAGATGGCCTTGCCTTTACCTATTTCATTCAAGATGGCCAGCTCATAATAACCGACATTGACGATGACAGTTGGTTCTTCCAGCGCCAAACAGACAACCCTTAAACACGCTATTAATCAACCACCCCGTGGCAAAGCCTACTAATCATGTATCCCATTTTAGCTATTTAAGTAAAGCGAGCACATCACTTGCTTGCATCAAACATGTTGCACCTCGATTAAGCAATCCCAGTCCACCTGCTGTTTGTCGACCTTTCCGATCAGGCAGTACAACCGTTGGTTTCCCAATTTCTGTTAAATAATTCAAATATTTAACCCGCAAATCAAAACTAGCGAGTTCAAAGACACAAATCACTTGACTTAACTCAACTGCTAAATGATAAGCACGGTAATAAGCTTGTAAATCAAACATTTCACCAGGTGGTCGCTCACTGATGACCAAGTCATCAAGTGTCAATTGTTCATATGTTTTTTGCTTCCCATACAACTCATCTGCTTCAAATCCTGATGCCAAACAAACAATGCGATTTTTTCGACATTCGTTAACATAAACTTCCACACCTCGCTCAAACCCTGTTACGACACTGATTTCTTTTGGAAGTTGCATCATCAACCGTTCGATTGCTTTCTTTGTATACCCACTCATTTCTTTGCCACCTACAATGCCAACAACAGGTGATGTTAATAAGTCACGATTCCCTTTCAAATAAACAACGAAAGGCGGCTTCGACATCTCACGCCAAGAAATGGGATAATCATCATCCATCACTGTTATCACTTTATAATTTAATCTCTCAACCAGTTGACAAGCAGCCACATCACTAATGGTGCTCAACTGACGATCCCTTTGTAAAAACTGATAAACTTCATTCCAATTTCCTTTTTTAACCATGCTGAGTGCAATCAACTTTTCTCGCATCAAAAGACCTCCTTCAAAAAAGATCCCCCTACTATAAGATATACGCAAAAAAAAGTTAAACTCTTTTTAAAAGAAAAATGAAAACGCCGATCAAATTAAAATGCTCAGACTTTTTACAGCCTGAGCATTTTAATTTGTCTTGATCCCTTTTAAAAAGGCGTCGGTGTCCCACCTGGTTTTTTAATAATCAATGATTGAACAGTCATCATCAATTGACTCACGATAAAGTATAATCCCATCGCAAGTGGCGAGCTATAAACCATTAATGCCATCATCGGCAAAAACATCACATTCATCATTTTCATACTATTTGCAACTTGCGCATTTGCTTCACTACTCTGCGTTTTCTTTTGCGTCATCGTTTGAGAGAAATACATCAAACCTGCAACAACAGCAGCAAAAATCACATTGGGTACTTCTGAAACAGCTGATAAGCTCATCCCTAAGAAATACCTGACATCAGTTGTCGCAATGAGTGGATGTCTTGAAAAAGCTTGGAAAAAGGCGAACATTAAAGGCATTTGAATGAGCATCGGTAAACACCCTGCTAATGGGCTAATCCCTTTTTCTTTATACAAGGCTTGCATCTCCGTTTGCATCTTCATTTGTGAGTCGCGATCGGTTTTACCTGCATATCTTTGTTTAATTTTATCTTGTTCAGGTTGGATCGTCTGCATCTTAGCCGTATTATTCATCGATTTAAGCATTAATGGCATGACCGCAGCCTTTGTCAAAATGGTTGCAACAATGATGGCGACACCCAAGTTTCCAAGTAAGTTATACAGCCATGTAATCATTTGAATCAAAGGCAAAACGAGAAACGATTCCCAAAAACCGGATGCTGTTTCTGCTGTTAAAGCACGTTCTGGATCTACCTGAACCCCACAACCTGTTAACACTAAAAGTACCGCTACGACAGCCAAGCCTAAAATCATCTTTTTATTCATATCAAACTTCATCTTCAAATTCCTCTCATTACCTCTCAATTTAATCGCATATCCGACTACGAGAACTATTTTAAACCTTCTCTTTAAACTCTATATAAACTCTTTAATTGTACAGTAGTTGACTTCGAAAGTAAAGAAAAATTGACAACTACCCTTCCGCATGGGCTTCGCCATTTAATTCGGCAACTTGGCAAATCAAGCCTTGCTCTTCTAAACCTGCAATGGCTGCTGATAACGTAACGTCATTTTCAAAATCTTCAACATGCCACATGCTGTTAAGGGTTTCAATGGGAATAAGGGTGTAATCATAAACCACTTCCATCACAATATATGCATTGTTTAATTCAGCAATTTGAAAAAGGATGCCGTCACTATTTCTTTGATTATATCGAGCAAACAAATGAATGATTTCCATTTGACTTAAAGGCACACCTTGTAAAACTTCTTGTTCAAATTCATCACGACTAGATGTCGTACTCACCGTCCAACGTAAAATTTCATCATCATAACCTTCGATTCTCATCACAGTGGTTGCATCATCAACACAGCTCACAATGGATTCACCTTCAATGCGACTACATGCGACTAAAAATAATGACATGAACAGCATTCCTAACTTCTTCATTCAAAAACCTCCTTAACAAAGCAACAACCAGTGTCACAACATGCATCTCGACACTGTTTAGAAAAAAACATTACTGAACGTCGATGGCTGCTCTTAAAACGAACCCGGTGAATGTATAAGGAAATCCAGTGATCAAATCTGTTACAAATTCAATCTGACTCCAATACGCATTGTAATCTAGCTCAACCAAGGTGACTTCATCACCAGTATGCAAAAGTAAAATCGCGTTGTATGCGTCTATCCGGTCGGGATGGTGGACGAATAAAACCATCTCATCATTAATGATACCCCGTGTAGGAGCAACGACTTCGGGTTCAGTCACAACAGTCTCTTCTTCAGGCTCAGGTTCTGGTTCATCAAGTTCATCATCTGCTTCTACCTCAACCAGTTGACACGCCATCTCATCAGCGGCCAAGTTTGAAACAACTGATGATAACGTGACCGTATTTTCAAAATCTTCAACATCCCACATGCGATTAAGTTCTTCAACAGGAATCACCGTGTAATCATAAATTAGTTCGATCACAACATAATCAGCGTTTAACACTGCTATTTCAAAGTTGACACCTGCTATATCGGGTTGATCCTCAGGTGAAAATAACTGCATGATTTCTTCATCACTGACTGCCACATCTTGTAAAAAAGCTTGGTCAAATTCAGCACGGGAGGATGTCATGCTCACCGTCCAGCTTAAAATACGTTCATCGTACCCTTCAATGGTAATCATTTCATGTGCGTCTCCGATGCATCTGATGGTAGAAGCACCCACAATAAACGTATCGACCCTTTCTACTTCAACCGTCTGACACGCAATTAAAAACAACAGAACCAACAGCATGCATAACTTCTTCATTCAACAATCTCCTAACTTGGCCTCTTATACCATTTTATCATATGTCAGTCACTTTATTCAATAGCTTGTACAGCAAATGCAAAGCGTGATCTTTAGATCGCGTCCTTATTCTATCTCTGCTACCACTAAAGCGACACGCATAGACTTGCACCTGGGCACCTATTGCAATACCAATATACACCGTCCCCACTGGCTTCTCTTTCGTTTTTCCACCAGGACCTGCAATGCCTGTAATTGAAACCGTCACATGAGCATCCGTCAAGCGTTGTAACTGAACCGCCATTTCTTTCGCACATGCTTCAGACACTGCGCCATCACGCATCAAAGTATCATGTTTAACACCAAGCCTTGCCATTTTCGCTTCATTGCTATAAGTAATGAACCCTTCTAAAAACACCTCAGAAACACCTGCTACTTCAATGAGCGAACTGGCAAGCATGCCGCCTGTGCAACTTTCGGCTACCGCAATGGTCATGTTCAATTCTTTTAATTTTTCCACAACTGTAACATTCAATTCATCTCTTGCAGCACCTACCCAGTACTCACCTAAAACGTCTAAAAACGCTGCTTCGAAAACATCTAACATCCGAGCATCTGATTGCTTTGCCGTCACCACATAGTCGACAAAAGAAATGGAACAATAAGGTGCAATGTTTAACATGGGGTACGTTTCATACAAATGGAGAATCTTTTCCTCTGCAAGTGACTCCCCAATCCCACACAGCTTATAACTGCGCGTGACCATCGGCACTTCAAGCCTTTCTTTAATAACAGGGAGCACCTCTTTTTCAAACATCGGTAACAGTTCATTCGGTGGTCCAGGTAATAAAAAGACTGTTTTGCCACCTTTATCTAGCCTAAGTCCCGGTGCCGTCCCATTGGGATTTTCTAAAACAAAACTTGTCGGGAATTGATAAGCTTGTCGTTTATTATTTTCAGGTGTTTCACGACCTGTGTGAGCAAAATATCCTGTGATCCCTTCATAAATTTTCGGATCATAAACCAACGCTTCATTAAAAAATTGTGCCACGCCTTCTCTCGTTAAATCGTCCAAAGTCGGACCTAAGCCACCAATGGTAATCACAAAATCTGCATATTCATAAGCGTGACGGAGTCCAGACACAATCGCTTCAACTTGATCTGAAACCACTTCACGATGCACGACTTGTGCGCCAATCCCTTCTATTTCTCGGGAAATAACCGCCCCATTTGTATCTACAATCTTTCCACATAACACTTCGTTTCCAATTGCTAAAATGGCTACATTCAAAAAAATCACCTCAATGCTAATAGTATAGCATTATAACGGCAATTTTTCCAGTGTGTGAGCTTTAAAAACTTTTGAACATGGACATTTCATTATACAACATTTAGCCCGAATATTCAAATGCAAGAACGTTTGTTAGCATACCAAAATCGCTCTTCATTTGTTTTAAGCTTGTCTAAAAGCATTAAATTTGAGAGCCAAGATAATTTTACAACAGCCTGTTGTAAAAATTCATTTTCAGTGTAAGCATTAGCAAACTTCTTCATATATCGTAAATTAGTAGCTGAAAATCCTTTAACACCTGGAAAACTTAACTTTAAATCTGTTGCTAATGTTTTAATAAAGTTCGTTCCCCATGTATCATTTTCAATTAATTTTTTACCAATACGAAAATAAGCTTTCATCATCTGTTCATTTGAGCTGATTAGTGCTTTGCTTTGTGCATCTCTAAGTTCTTTTTTAATTTTGTCTAACACTTCAAAATATAACGTATCGTCCATTTTTATCATTCCTTTGTTATATTTTTATTTACATAACTCATCAATCACTTTCTAATAATAATTTGTCAAAGTCAGACACATACTTGCTATCTTGGATCACACGATATTTCTCATATTCACTTTCAGCAAAAGCTTTAGCGATTTCTTTTTTAACTCGGCCTTTATCCGTTAAAATCTGCTCATCATTCAGTTGTAAAAAGGTGTCGAGTTTGCTAGACCAGTCAGCCATCGTAACAGGGATTCTTCTTCTCGCTTGACGTGATGCATAATCAAGATACATACTTACAATTTCATTTAAATCTTTTAATTCGAGCTGTGACAAATAATTTTTAGCAACAGAAACATCACGCTTTAAAATTTTCCCATCAGGCGCATTTTTCCAACTGGTTAACCCCATATTTTCTTTTTCATGGTTGGCTCTTTTTAAAATAAGTTCAGGAGCTGTATTTCCATGAACAGCAAAGTGGAGTTTGTTTTGTACCGTTTGAAAAAATGTTCTTGTTGTATAACTTTTAGAATCGTAATCAGATGCAGTCGCATAAATATCTGTTATTTTCTGATAGAACTTTCGCTCACTAGCTCTAATTTCTTGAATTTCTTCAAGTAGGTGGTCAAAATATTCTTCATCGAAGATTTTTCCATTCTCCAGTCTATCCTTATCGAGAACATATCCTTGAACGGTGAATGTTTTAAGGATTTCGGTTGCCCATTTTCTAAAGCTAATCGCTTCTTCTGAATTAACACGATAGCCAATCGCAATAATCATTGCGAGATTATAATGATTGATATTATACTCTTTTCCGTCAGAAGCAGTTGTTCGGAAATTCCGAACAACTGAATTTTCATCTTGCTCTTTCGTTGTAAAAATCGTCCTAATATGCTCAGTTATGGTGCTTTTAGACTTGCCATATAATCTACACAAAGCATTAACGGTCAACCAAACATCTTTGTCTTCAATTCGCACATCAATATTTTCAGCATTATTCTCTTTCACAAATATTAAAAAATTAGCTGTTGTATTTCTTACTTGCACTTCTTTGCTCATCACTGGTCACCGCCTTTTGTCAAATTTTGATACTCTTTTCCGTCAGAAGCAGTTGTTCGGAAAGTGCTAAATTACTGCCTAGATTAAGCCGGACTCGTACAACGCTTCTACAGCTATTTTATACGTATCAAAAGACTTCCGTTGTACACTGAGTTCACTTCCGTTATTCATGATTAATTTCGCCTTTTTAGCAGAAGCTCTCACTGCCCGAACATTTAATGGATTAACCAAATAAGAACGCCCCAGTCTGATTAAATAAGGAATATCTTCGTCGTACACTTTTAACGCTTTCGTTAACGGCTCACATTCCGTCAACGTATGTAAAACAGACAACCCAACATGTTTGCTTCCTTCATCCTGATCTTGCAGCTTATTCCGATCTTTTCGGTCATTTCCTTGGACATAACACACATCAGATAAATTAACATATTTCTCGCCTCTTTCAGTTTGAAATCTAATCATTCTTCTATTAATCGTTGACATGTATAGTCTTTCTCGTGCTGTTTCTATCAGATCAATGATGGTGGCTTGCATTTTATCTGCAGCATGTACTTTGTGTATATAGCCAAGTGGTTCTATTTTATAAGTAATGATATCCCGCTGTTCTAAGCCATTATTTGTAATAAAGACAATACTCGACGTAATGTCGTGCTTTCGAATTTCTTGCGCCAATTTAATCCCATCAAAATGGGGTAAATCACTTCCAAAATTAATGTCTAAGAAAAGGAGTCTTTGTTTGAGTTGCCTGCTCGTCCATTTTTCTGTGCCACTTCTCAGTATTTCTTTTTTCACGAATAAGTTTAAAACTTCATATTGATCTGTTGTTGCCAGTTCGATTTTTACATTAGATATTTCTTCGATAAAAAGATAATTCTCCACAACTTTTGTTACATAGTCCACCACTTCTTGGCTATCATCACAAATGATTACATTTAACATCAATCAGTACTCCTTTCGCTTTTTCATACGACATCTGTATCCCATTCTATTTCTAACAGTTGTAAGTACTTCGTTCCTAATATCTCCGTGTTAACATAAACATGTTCATTCTTTTCCATTCGTTCATTGACAATCGCTAAACCAAAACCACGATTTTCACCTTTGGTACTTACGCCACGCTTACGAGCTTCTTCAGGACTTAAAGCATCTTGACGACAGCCGTTTGAAACCCGAACTTCTAATGCGCATTTTCCGTCACGTTTTTCATTTAAAAGAAAACTGGTATGTACCCATTTTTCCTCAGCAAAAGCTGCTTCTTCAATGGCATTGTCTAACCATACACCTAAAATATCAACAAAATCTAAAATGGGCATGCCAAGTTGATGAATGTCTTCTGGTGCTTCTAAAGTAAACGAAACCCCTTCTTTTTCAGCACGAGCTATTTTTGCAAGTAACAGTTTGCGAATCGGCCACAACTCAGCTGATTTTAATTGACTCATTTCCGCAAATTTAAACACATCTTTTGAGACATCATTGACTCTCATGCTGTACTGTTCTAACATGTCATCCATCACTGCTTTGCTACTTCCTTCCATACTCCCCGCTAAAGCAATCAGCAAATTATGTTGTCCGTGTTTAAAGTCTCTTAGGCGTTGCTGTAAATTTTCCATCTTTGTCATACCCCCATCTAGCATTTTAATTGCTGCTTCTTTTTCAACAATCTCTTCTTTTAAACACAACAATGCATCCCTAGCCGACATCAGCTCATCATTCACCTTGATCAAATGTGCTTTACTACGTTTTAAAGCCATTTCTTTTTTGATACTCGAACCAAATAACACCATAAGCGCAAAAGCCATTATCCATGATTTCGTCACGGTTCGACACCTCCACAATGTCAGTTTGTTTTGATAGTGAGAAAGTCGAGTCAAGTAATGTCTATCATCAACATAACTTTGCTCGACTTTTTATCTTTTTTTGAACCGCTATTTGGTGCATTCAAAACATGCACCATTAATGCTACTAGATAACACTTTCTCAGTATATCACATTGTGGATCACATTAAAAGTAATCTCATTAAAAAAGTTTCTAAATGCATCACTTTTTTTACCCAGCGCTCTGCTTAAATCTCCACATAGGGATATTTTTTTTAATTAGAAAAAGAAATTAACCTCTGAAGTGTGTCACAAATCGCAAGAAAGTCGAGAAAAAAGGGTGAGCCAAAGACATCGCTGAAGTCTCAGACATTACCCCTTCGTAATGAGACAAAAAAGGCACGCATCTCAGTGAATCAAGATACGTACCTTTTTTTGATTACTGTGATATTTGCTTCTATTTCAGATCAAACACAAACTATCCCCCGATAGTCACCCCTTGTGTATGTTATCATGAGTCAACCCTCATCTCATCATGATCCCCTATGATAGCAACTTTAATCCCCCGATTAAGGTTGCTATCCCTATCTGTCATAGAATTTGGGACATTTTAAATCATTACTTGCTTATTGACAGTCAACATCAATGATACGCTTCATATTAAGTATCTCCCGTTTTGAATTACTTATCATTATCTTACTTGCTGTTTATTTCCCCAAAATTAGTAACTGCACTTTAGTAAAATGATTCATGAATCCCCCATTATCAAATAATTCAAATTTGATTGCTTAATCATTGATGTCTGTAGATTCTCCCCAGAATCAAACTTAAAACATTATTTTATTCCCCAATCTCATAACATCTTTATAACATGTCATCACAAGTCATGATTAGAAAAGTACGATGAGGTTTCCCGAATAGAGGGTCAACCTAAGTACTTATTCAACTGTCCCAATCACATGTATTAGTATATCACAAAATTTCATTTTTTTTTCGTGATACGGTGAAAGTACCGTTTCATATAGCCAAATGACCATTTGGGCCTTTTTGGCATCGCAAAGCTGCCCAAAAACGGTCATTTAGCCCGTTTTTTGAGTAGATTTTTATACCGAAAGACATGTTTGATCGACAAAAAAGCGTTATCTTTTGTTTTTAAATAGAGTAGAATGTTTTATACGAAGCTTAAAAGCATTGATCTTATTGATAAAATTGGCTAAATTTCAAGAGAATCATTTTCAAATCTCACTTAAAGGCACTCGAAAAATAATGTTTCTCCACTTTGGTCGCATTTATCTGAAGTAACCCAGTGTCTCATCAAGCTCAGCCTGCTAGAGACAGGAAATTCATGTAAAAAGATCCCACTTGATGCTTAAACGTTTAATCATTGGGACACCTGTACGAACCCTTTGCACACCATTATGTCACAAATCTCAATTTTGTCAATAACGACTTAGCGCTCTTTCCTCGTGAGTTCTTGAGACAACTTTAAAGTAAAAATGACTTGTCAACAGTTCTTGTGGAAAACTAAAATATTTTTCCACAATCTATCGAGTACTTCAAACAAAGCGGTGTTGAATCACTTTTTGATGCTTCAAAATCGTGTAACACTTTATAAGTACTGTTGTATTCGAAATAGGTTGAGAACATCGTTTGTTAAAATAATACCCAAATTCTCCATCCCCTATCAAGATTGCTGTTATTTCCACAGTTAATTTAAGTTTTCCACAAATCAACTAAAAAAGAAGCGATTATTTTTTCTACAAAAAAAAGTCAAGGAATTCGTTCGACAAACTTCAATTTAATACGGGGAAAGTAGTGCTTCACGCTCCCTTTTCGTTATGATTCGTTCTTAGAACCTACTTAATAACATGAAAAATGTCGTAACCCCTAAAAGTTGACCTGATACTGTTTAAATTTGCCATCCCTATTTGATCAGATGGGAAGACGCTGTTAATTTTTAACGACCAACTAATGAAATTTAACGCTATCTATGGTATACTTAATGGGGAAAGTTTAGGCGACATCTCATGAAAATGTCGTCTTTTCTGGTGTTTGATTTAGAAAACGAGGGAAAATAAATGAAATTAGTGAAAGATTTTATTACACATTCGAATGAATTTCGTGCACTTCATCAATCCTTAAAAACGGGTCATGTGCTATTATCTGGGGTCACGCCTACTTTCCAAGGACAGCTCATTTCAGTCCTTGCGATGACGCATGATCAGCCTTTATTAATTGTGGTACGCAACGAACATGACGGTCGAAAGCTGTATGACAGTCTGGTAGAGATAGAAGACACTGTTGATGTGAACCCTTTTTTATTAGATGAATTAATGACAGCCCATGTCTTATCAGCCAGTAGCGAATTACGCTTCGAACGCTTGCAAACGTTGAAGTCATTAACAAAAAACCCGAATCAAATCGTCATTGCGAATGTAGGGGCCGTTCGTCGCTATTTAACCCCAATCGAGCAATTAGCCGATGCTGAGGTCATGCTAAAAGTTGGTACGATTTACGAACCTGCCGATCTCGTGCAAAAAGTCATTCGGTTAGGCTATCAACGTGTCTCAACCGTTGTGACTGTTGGAGAGTTTTCTATTCGAGGTGGCATCATTGATATTTTCCCAAAAGAAGTCGAACATCCACTGAGAATCGAATTTTTTGATGATGAAGTCGAAACAATCCGATCCTTCGACATTCAATCTCAACGTTCGATCCAAAAAGTCGATCATGCTGAAATTACGTTGCTTTATGAGTTTTATTTTGAAGAAAGCGACGCATCGGTTTTTGCACAAAAGATTCAACCTTTACTAGATAAACAGTTATCATCTTTGACTGGCGAAAGCAAAGACCTCCTTTTAACAGAGGTTAACAAAGATATTTCACGCATTCAATCTTATTCAGACTTAGACTTAATGCATCAGTATTTGAGTGTCATGTATGAGCAACCCGCTACCATTTGTGATTATTTAAAAAACCCGCTTGTGATCTGGATCGACGCTGACAAAATTGCCCTTCATGCAAAAGCCACTGATGAAGAGTTCCAAATTTGGCAACAATCAACGACGATACGTGGCGAAAGGCTTGCTGGTTTTAACATGCAAGCTCTTTTTAGCTTTCATTTAGCACCTACCCAACTTTTTTTAAGTGAACAAACCCACCGTTTGGAAACGATTCAATTTTCAAATCTTTTAAATTTTATGTCAAAAGGCGTCGAAGAATACCATGGAAATCTTGAGTTATTCACCGCGCAATGTGCGCACTTAGTCACCCTTCATCAAACAGTGGTCATCGTTAGTGAAAGTGCGGATTTACGTAACAATTTGATGAATCGATTCACCCAAAGTGGCGTCTTGGTTTTAGCGGTTGATCCAAAAAAAGATGGTTTTAAAGCGGGTGCTGTCAATGTTATGAATGGGTCTTTTGAAGCAGGTTTTGAGCTGATTGATGCGCAATTCGTGGTATACACAGAGACCGAAATTAAAGCTGGCGCTAGGAAAAGAAAGTCGACATATAAAGGTCGCGTTCGTGATGGACAGCAAGTCAAGGATTATACCGAGTTACAACTGGGAGATTTTGTGGTGCATTTGCAGCATGGCATTGGGCGTTATGTCGGTGTGGAAACCATCGATATGCTAGGCGTTAAACGAGATGTTTTAACGTTAGAGTACAAACGGGGCGACCGGGTTTATGTGCCGATTGATAAGATTGACTTGGTGCAAAAATATGTGGGTTCTGAAGGTGCTGTCCCTAAGCTTTCTCGTTTAGGTGGAAAAGATTGGGAACAAGCGAAAGCTTCTGCTAGTAAAATGGTAAAAGACATTGCCAAAGAGTTGATTACCGTTTATGCCAAACGGAAGTATTTACCAGGCTTTGCATTTTCTAAAGACAGTGCGATACAACGTGAATTTGAAGACAGCTGTGAGTTTGTCGAGACTGCTGATCAATTAAAGACGACTGCTGAAATTAAAGCAGATATGGAAAAGCCTCATCCGATGGATCGGTTACTCATTGGAGATGTCGGCTACGGAAAAACTGAAGTTGCCATGCGTGCAGCCATGAAAGCAGTGGCTGATCACAAGCAAGTGATTTATGTGGCACCAACGACCATTTTAGCCCGGCAACAGTATGAAAACTTCAAGAAGCGCTTTTTGAATCACCCTGTTGAAATGAGACAATTGACGCGTCATGTAAGTGACCGCGATTTAGAAATCATTCAAAAAGAGATTGCCCTTGGCCGTGTCGACATTTTGATTGGCACCCATCGTGTTTTTTCTAAAAGCTTGATCTTTAAAGATTTAGGCCTTTTAATCGTAGATGAAGAACAGCGATTTGGGGTTGAGCATAAAGAGACCATCAAACAGATGAAGACAGATGTCGATGTGTTGACATTAACAGCAACACCCATTCCAAGAACGTTACAAATGTCCATGGTTGGGATTCGCAGTTTGTCTTTAATCGAAACGCCACCTGTGAATCGTTATCCCGTTCAAACTTACGTCTTAGAGACCCATGACAGTGTGATTCGTGATGCCATGGAACGAGAGTTAGCACGGGGCGGCCAAGTGTTTTATTTGCATAACCGTGTCACCAGTCTTGCTGCGCATGTGAAGAAAATTCAAAAGTTGGTTCCTGATGCTCGAATTGGTTATGCCCATGGAAAGATGACGCGAGAAGTTTTAGAAGACACCATGCAAGATTTTGAAGAACGTCGATTCGACATTTTGGTTTGCACCACCATTATTGAAACAGGGATTGACATTCCAAATGCCAACACATTAATCGTAGGCGATGCTTACCGATTGGGATTGTCGCAAATGTATCAGCTCAGAGGTCGTGTCGGACGTAGTGATCGAATCGCTTATGCTTATTTCTTATACCCACAAAACTACGTATTGACAGAAAACGCTGAAAAAAGATTACAAACCATCCGAGAATTTACCGCTTTGGGATCAGGCTTTAAAATTGCCATGCGAGACTTGGCCATACGAGGTGCCGGTGATATGCTCGGGACGAGACAAAATGGTTTCCTTGATACCGTCGGATTAGATTTGTATACCAAAATGTTAGCCGAAGCCATCAAAGTTGCAGAAAATGAAGAAGATTTAGAAGCCGCTTTAGCCAATGTTGACGATTTGACCAGCGCAATGTTAGCCGAATCAGCCCGAGAGCTCGATATTGGGATTGGCATTGACCGTTATATTCCAGATAGCTATATCGAAGATGCTTCATTGAAGATTGAGATGTATAAAAAGATGAAAGCTTTGCAGCATCACCAAGACTATGAAGAACTGAAGCTGGAGTTCAAAGATCGCTTTGGAAACTTGCCAGAAGGTGTGGAGAACTTGGTCGATTTAATGTATCTGAAAAGCCTGATTGCAGCTGTTGTCGAAAGCTCTCGTATCACCAAAACCACGCTTGAATTTACATTGACGTCTGAATCAAGTCGCAACATTGACGTCAAAGTGCTTTATGGCAAAGCCGCTGAGATTGGAAAGTTTATCCGTGTGAAATTCCAAGATGGCAAATTTCAAATCATCTTCGACTTACCGACCAGTGATGAGCAAGCTATCCCTGCTGCCATTGCACTGTTTGAAGAGATTCGTGAGGTCTAAAACGGTAAAAAAATTAAAAGACAGTTTAAGACGATCCAGTATGATGGTATCATAAGCCATTGTAAAGAAAGAAGGAATAGCAACAATGTTAGAAAAGTTAAGCGTTAAAAAACCTTTTACCGTATTAGTAGGCGTCATTTTGATTATTGTTTTAGGTGTTGTGTCATTTATGGGTACAACGACCGATCTACTGCCAGACATGGAATTACCAGTCTCCGTCGTCGTAACCACTCAAATCGGCGCAACACCGGAACAGATTGAACGGGATATAACCATTCCGATAGAAGGTGTTATGCGTACACTAAGCGGCATAAATACCGTTTCATCGATGTCCAATGAGCATGTTTCTATTGTGATTTTACAATTCATTGACAGCATCAACATGGACGCAGCATCCCTTGAAATACGAGAAGCTTTAGATCGGGTCAACTTACCAGAAGGGGTAGAAAGGCCCATGACACTTCGTCTCAATCCAGACATGATGCCTGTGATGTCAGCAGCCCTCTCTATGGAAGGTCTTAGCATTGATGCCTTATCTGAGTTGGCCATGAATGAGTTTGTCCCTGCGCTTGAAACAGTGCCAGGTGTCGCAACAGTTAATTTAAATGGCACCGTTCAAAATCAAATTCATGTCATTCTGAGAGCAGAACATGTCGAAAACGTCAATGCTGATTTAAATCAAGCGTTAACAGAACTGATGGAAGAAATGGCATCTTTTTCAGAAAATAGAATATTAGCGTTAATGGCAGAAGGACTTTCACAAGAACAAGCCATCGCTCAAGTACAATTAGAGTTCCCAGCTGTTGAAGCATCAAATGTCGCAACTGATGAGCAAATAGGTCTTCCTGCCGAAATCGTGTCTATAGAGGCGATTACAGGTCTCCTATCTGCACAAAACTTTTCGATGCCAGCAGGTATGACCATCGAAGATGGGATTGAATACATGGTTCGCGTTGGAGACACCTTTCAACATTTAAATGACATAAAAAATTTGGTCGTTTTTAATCCTGAACTCATGGGTCTGATCGGTTCGGATCCTATTCGTTTGACTGATGTGGCAGATGTTTTTCTAACAGACGACAGTGCCCTTTCTTTTAGTCGTGTCAATGGAAATCCAAGTATTATGTTGACGATTCAAAGACAGAGTCGTGCTTCAGTATCAGACGTGTCAGCGGCGCTCCATGATCGCATGGATGAATTAACGGATGAGCACGCAGGTTTAGATTTTGTCGTGTTAATGGATCAAGGAGAAATCATCGGTGAAGTTATCGACTCCATGCTTAGCAATCTTATTTCTGGTGGACTGTTAGCCATTGTCATTCTCTTCTTATTTTTAAAAGACATTCGTCCTACTTTTATGGTTGCCGTTTCGATTCCTGTTAGTTTAATGCTCGCATTTACACTCATGTATTTTACAGGCATTAGTTTAAATATGATGTCAATGGGTGGCTTGGCTTTAGCGGTCGGGATGCTGGTCGACAACTCCATTGTGGTAATTGAAAACATTTATCGGGTGAGAAGTACCACTGAATTAAGTCCTGCACGTGCTGCAATTGCCGGTGCCAAACAAGTTTCAGGCTCTATTTTTGCGTCAACCTTAACGACCATTGCTGTCTTCTTTCCTGTTGTCTTTACAGGTGGACTCACACGTCAATTGTTCCAAGATTTGGCGTTAACCATCGCATACTCGCTCCTAGCCAGTCTTCTTATTGCATTAACGGTCATCCCATCGGCTTCAAGCCTCCTGCTTAAAAACATCAAAGCAGAGCAAGAAGGAAAATGGTTTAGTAAGTTGACGGATGGTTACGAAAAAGTGTTACGACTTGCCCTTCGTTTTAAATGGTTAGTCTTAGCTTTATCCACAGTCGCTTTTGCTTTGAGCCTTTGGCTCATCAACCGTCAAGGTATGGAACTCTTTCCTGCTTCAGATTCATCACAACTAACTGTCACAGCTGAAATGCCGACGAACACAGAATTTGACGACGTTGTTCGTCATGCAGAAGCCCTTGCCGATCGTGTGCTTGCTTTACAAGATGTCGAAACAGTCGGTGTCTCAATTGGCGGAAACATGATGCTGGACATGATGGGTATCGCGCGTACGCGCACTGGTGGTGGTACGAATATTACCATGTATGTGTTACTAGAAGACGGGCGTTTAGCAACCAATGACGCCATCATTTCCCACATTCACAACATTGGCGATGACCTGGGTCTTGACGTGAGTGCCAGTGCTGATGAGCCAGGGATGGGTATGATGATGGGGGATCCTATTTCTTTCAGGGTTGAAGGAGACGACCTAGATGACATGAGAGAGACAGCCCTTGCCCTTGCTGAAATTGTTCGTTCTGTCGAGGGTGCCATCAATGTGACAGACTTGGAAATCGAAGCTGCACAGGAATTGCGTGTCACGGTTGATCATGATGCTGCCATGTCTTACGGCTTAACCGTCGCCCAAATTTTTATGGCTGTCAATGAAGCATTGACAGCACCTGAACATACCTTGAGTTTACATCTTGAAGGTCGAAACTACGACATCATCATTAAAGACGGTGATTTTACTTTGCCTAGCAGCGTTGATTTAGAAAGCCTTCAACTCGTTACCCCAACAGGAGATGTCACTTTAAGTGACATTGCCGACGTTCACGAAGGGGTTGGATTCACATCTATTTCCCGAATGAACGGGATTCGTTACGTCACCATTAGTGGCGATATCGCCGATGGCTTCAATGTTGGTTTAGTCAACGATGACATAACAAGTCGTTTAGCGGATTTTGAAGCAGTCCCTGGTACGACTGTTGTGATTGGTGGTGAAGCTCAAGCGCTGGCTGAGGCCTTTGATGACTTGATTTTAATGCTCGTCTTAGCCGTACTCTTTATTTATTTAATCATGGTTGCCCAGTTCCAATCACTCCTTTCACCGTTTATCATCATGTTCTCTATTCCACTTGCCTTTACTGGTGGATTCCTTGCGCTCTTAATCTCAGGCGTTCCTTTATCCATCGTCGCCATGATCGGATTAATCCTTTTAGCAGGTGTTATTGTTAATAACGGGATTGTCTTGCTTGATTTTGTTAACCAATTGCGTTGGAATGGTACTTCAAAAAAAGAAGCACTCGTTGAAGCAGGACGTCAACGACTTCGCCCCGTTTTAATGACAGCTTTAACAACCATTGTGTCGATGAGCTTTGTCGCACTAGGTGTCGGAGAAGGAACAGAAATGATGCAACCGATGGCTTTGGTTACCCTTGGTGGATTGATTTATGGAGACCTGATGGTCTTATTTGTTGTGCCAGCACTTTATGATTTACTCAATAACAACAAAGACGTGACCAAAGAGAACTTAGACGACCCTGATGACACATTAGAAATGAACGCATCAGATGACTTAAACACGCACGATCACAAAAAACAAGCTGACCATCAAAAACAAAACGCGCATCACAAACAAAATAATAACAACAATCAAGCGCATCATCAAAAGCAAAGCACTCACAAAAATCAGAATCGCAAACAAGGTCACAACAAAAAGAAAAAGAACAAAAAAAATGCTGCGGTTAAGAAAAAAATGACATAAGTTTCAGTGGTTGCTCATAACATTAACCAGTGAGATAAGGGGTGGCTGAATGTCGATGTTGAAATATGCAAATAAGCAAACAAGAGAAACGAAGAAGTTGATGACGGATTATTTAAATGAATTTGATGAAGTCATTCGTGTGCAACTTGAACAATGTGTGAGCGAGACAAAACGCCATGCCAAAGATGCCACACATTGGGCCGATCATGTTGAACAATATGCCGAGATTGTTAAGGATTCTGCACAAAGTGATGGGCGCACCATTGAACGCGCTCAATGGCATGCGAAATGGGCAAAAGCACATGCGAAATATGCTGAGACAACTGTTGAAGCGGTCAACAAAGGAAATGCTTTCACAAAGGACATTGTCACGATCGTTAAAGCACATGCTAAAAATGAGAAAGCCGAAAAATATATTGCTTGGGTCAAAGACAGCGTCGAATGCATCAAAGAGGGCGCACAATTGGTTGAACATTTAACGCAAGCTGTTAAAGAAAATTCAGATTGGGCTAAAAGCTATGCTGAAGATGCCATTCGTTCAACCAAAACGCACGGATTTGATCCAACAGTCGAAATTAGGAAATATAAAGCGTTACTTGATGATGGGATTATGACTGAAGACGAATTTGATCAAAAGAAAACTGAATTGCTACGTGTTGAATGAATAAACCTACCTCAACTCTCCCATGCTAACCTAAAAGCAAAGGGGTTGTGAGGATGAAAAAAGTGTTAGTTTATGCAAGTTTTATAATGATGTTAATTGGCATGCAAGTGGGCAGAAGAACAGGGGGAGAACACACACCAGTTGCCACAACCGTTGAGATACGGACACAAGTTGAAGCTTATATGGAATCCCATGAGACAAAACCACATGAGCCAAGACATGATCCAGTTTGGCAATTTGTACCCGGCTTACAAGGTATTACCTTTGACTTTGAACTGTCGTACCAAAATATGTTATCAAATGGACAGTTTGACGCATCACTGATGGTGGGACAAGCGATCCCTTACGAAGGAAATCGTGAAGCCTTTCGCCAACATCGTATTTACCGAGGACATGAACAGTCACCTTACATCGGTTTACTGATCAATGTCGCATGGGGCGCCAAAGAGCTGACACAAATGCTTGATATTTTAGCTGAACATCAGATACACGCTTCTATCTTTTTTGAAGGAAAATTTGCTCATGACCATCATGACCTAGTTTTAGACGTGTTTAACCGAGGACATCTCGTCGGCAACCATTCTTATTCACACCCCGCTGACTGGTTAACACTGTCGTACGAAGGCTTCCAAACAGAAATTGTTCGCACCAATGACATTTTAACAAACATCATTGGTGAAGACATCCTCTACTTCGCACCTCCAGGTGGTGCTTTTACCGATGAGACCGTACAAGCCGCTTACGACCAAGGCATGTACACCATTTTATGGACAGCCGACTCCATCGATTGGCGTGGTGAACCAGCCAACATCCTCATTGAAAGAGTCATGCACCGCATTGTTCCAGGCGGACTCATCTTAACCCATCCCAAGCCAGAAACCGTTATCGCATTACCGACCCTGATTGAAAAATTACGTCAACAAGGTTACGAATTTAGACGCATTGATGAAATCGTAAGTGGTGAACGAACAGGATTTTTTGAGAACTAATTGAAACTACCGATAAAAGGTCGTTTCTCAGACTGTCGACTAAGTAAAAAGTAGCAGCTGCGATTTATTGCGGCTGCTACTTTTAGAACGATGTCAAAGTCACAAATTTATACCCTATTTTGATACATTTCATCAATATTTTTTCTCGCTTACTTTATAAATTTTCAATCATAATTTCCTCCTCGACACCCGAAAAGTTCAACAAGAATAATTAGAGCTGATATTTTTTTCAAAAAATCTTGTGCGATTAGTTTAACTGGCAAACTTTCACTTGTTGTCAATCCTTGAGCCCTACTGATAGCCTGACTATTTTGCATAATAATTTTCTTATATTCTTCAGAATCAAAAGACCTTAACGAATCTATCACTAGCATTAAAAGCTCTTGATTCTCATCAATCATGCTCAATAATATATTTAAACCATCAACACCTTGATCTGCTTCAATGATATAAGCCAATTTACATTTCCACTCACTCGATTTTCCTGAAACGTTGATTCTAAGTTGTTCCCAATCATCATTAGAAAATTTTAATAATATCTCTTCAGCAAACAAACACCCTTCATCATACCAATAATCATCAGAAAAATTTCCAGAAATATAACTATCAAACTCTGTATACATAATTTAATTCTCCTCATAGCTTTAGCTATTTTTTCAACATTTCATCCATATTTTTTCTATATTTTTCTTTCAGTTCTTCTTCTTCCCATTCAAATTCCAAATAAGCTGTCTGTAAAACTTCCAACTGGTGGTTAAGTTTTTGAAGTATTGATTCATCTATCTTGTTAAATTCTAAAGACACTAATAAATTTAAAAGCCCTCCATCTTCATATTCACCATCGTAAGGATCAACAAAAAACAAATCAATAGCTCTTTTAATAGCAACCTCTTTTAAAACATCTTGTCTAATCATCTTAGCTACATCTTCAATATTCAACATTTCATATTGTTTATCAATCAATCGATTATACCAATTTATTAATCCACTATTAAATCCTGACAGATCATATGATAGATTATATGTTTCTTTTAGTGACATCACTGCACACCTCCAAATGGTCTAAATAATTCCTCGATTCTATTAAGGAAGAAATACGCTTTATTTATCTCCTACCCTTGCTGGCAACAGATATCTGAATTTTTTCTACTTAATTTGAATAATTTAATCTAATTCAATACAGTTTTCAACATGATGACTATTTCTTATAAAATGAGATATTTTTAAATATATATTTTCAATCTCTTTTTCAAACTCTAGTTTCTCTGCATCAGTATCAAAACCGATATATTTAAATTCAACACCATTATCAACAAATAAATTATCATATTTTTCTTGAATTTCGACAAGTTTATCATCTATATCCTTATTCTCTCTTAATCTATCAGGAGAATCGTTGTTTATAAGATTTTTATTTTCATCATATTCCCATATTGGAAAACATTTGTATTCTAAAAATAATTTTATTGTTTTCATTTAGATTTATCTTTCTATGCAATCAGAAACGTAATTTATTACTTCAAATTCTAGACTTAGCTCATATTTTAATTTCTCATAAGCTAAATTAGATTTTTCTAAAAAGTGAACCTTTTGACTTTCTGACCATGGAGAAGGTCCTAGTGGATCATCCCAATCAAGATAATTTGCATACTCTTCTTCTAAAGCATTCAGTTCGTCTTTCAATGCTTGTGAAATTGGTAATACTGTATGCTCTATTGCATAACCATATTGTTCTTTGGTAGCGTTATTTATTCCCCAAATACAAATTCCACCGTGTTCAAAGTAAAAACGTAATTGATATTTAATCATAATGTCCTCTCATTCAATTATTTCAAAACCTGTGCAATCAAAAGCAACTATTTCATTACCACTTAAATAAAAGACAACATTTGAAGATACACATTTTCTCTCTATCAACTTTTGTCTATCAAGAATTAAAGTCAATTTTTCCTTAGTAACAACCAACTCTGTTGACTTCTCTTCAAAATTAATTTTCAATTGCGGCATTCCGTGTACTTCGTCAATACCATTTTTCACTTGAGGATTATTTTCTGAAATGACTGGACATATATATTCCATTTCACCAATCACCATGTCATTATTTAACCATACAATACCCGCTGTGGCTATTCTGTAGGGAACACAATTATCATTCATTAAGGTTGTTGATATATTAATGACATTTATAGACTTAATATATTCTATTTTGTACTTTATATCGTTCTCTAAATATCCTAAAACTTCAATCATAATTTCCTCCTGTTATCTTAAAAAATGTACCGGCCAAATCCCGACAATTTCATTTGTTATTGGGTTAACAAAAACTATAGTACCTGTTACTGGATTTACAAACTGTACACTTCCTGGCTCTGCTGGTAAAGGGATTGTTCTTAATGCATCGGTGATATCTGCTGGCATAACATCTTTTCTACCTGATTTAAATAAGCTATTATAAGCGTGGCGGTTTAATGTAAATCTTTGACCATTTACCTCAATACCATTATTCATCATATCATCAAATGCTGGGCGTCTAGTTGCTCTAATATCTGGATTCCCATTTGCATTATAAATTCTTGTTGAATCTAGTGATATCGAATTATTAACCTTCACCCACTGCCCATTAACCTTAATCATCTTCGGCACATTCGCATGCTGGATATTCCCACGGAAACCAGTAAAGTTACTTGGTGATCGTAAAGTCTGACCATTGCTCAAAATTCTAATATGATCAGGTTGTACGACTGCCGATTGTGGTCGATCAGGTATCATATGAACCGTATTTAGTATAAACCAGTTGGTCATCCCCACAAACATATTCACATTCTGATACAATGCTCGATTGCCATTAAACACGGTATCTAAAACAGGATTAGCTGCATATGACGTCGCATCAGCTTGACTACCAAGCCACATGTTATGACCACCTTCTATCACATCCGATGCTCCAGATACGACCTGATAGCCACCAAATAGCCACATTGGAATTTTCCAAATCAATGACTTGCCACCACTGGCAATGAGAACAATTCCACCACCTAAAAGTCTGACAGTACCCCAGTTTGCCTGTTGCCTGCCTAACATCTCTCGTTCTTCAACTGT
>JGI24700J35501_10930809_pt1 | contig 25148 bp, 22 predicted proteins | sample TergutTh196P1_FD_35501 | JGI IMG/M metagenome (IMG submission 35501)
CCCTCGAGGTCATTTCTCGTCCTGTACTGATCACTTCCGTGATAAGTCGGACTTCAAAATGCTTGTCGGGGCTAACATGCTCGGCTTCACTTTTTATTATTATACCAGATTTTATTCAAAATGCAATTGTCTACACCCAGTGTCAAAAATTAATCGCTTTATCAGGTGATGCTCAGTCTTGAAGTGCCAATTTACTTAATGCTTCTTTTGCTGCTAACTGTTCAGCTTCTTTTTTCGTTGTCGCTGAACCAACACCTAACATCATGTCATCAAGCATCACAGCTATTTCAAAAATCTTAGCATGCGCAGGACCTTCAGCACTCATTATATGATAATTAATGGCTCTTTTAGAATCAGCTTGCACAAATTCTTGAAGTCGACTTTTATAATCACGGTCATCTTTCACATCAAGTGACAAATATTCTCTTTCTAAAATAGGTGTCAAAAATGTCAACACATGGTCAAAGCCTAAATCTTCATAAATGGCACCGACCAATGCTTCAAAAGCATCCGCTTTCAAAGACGCACGACTTCTGCCTCCCATTTTTTCTTCACCACGACCCATTCGAACATAGGCCGGTAGATTAATTTGATCTGCATATTTATCTAACGCTTCTTCACGAACCAAAGCAGATCGGATGCGCGTCATATTCCCTTCAGGCAATTCGGGCCTCATATCAAATAAGTATTCTGAACAACATAGTTGCAACGCAGCATCTCCTAAAAACTCAAGGCGCTCATTATGAGGAAGCTTTGTGATATGTCGTCGTTCATTGGAGTAAGAGGAATGCGTAAAAGCCTCTATATAAACCGCCAGATGCTTAAATGGGATACCTTCTTTTTCCAAAAACTCACTTAAATTCTCATTATGCGTCATGTCTATAATTCCTCCCAACCAATTCAACAGGTATTGCCAACGCTTTAATTCTTTCTAAAATACGTGCAGCTTTTACTGGCTCATATTCATTACGGGTCGTTTGAGCGTAATGCGTCTGCAGTTGCTCAAAGTTAAAGTTAGAGCTGAAAAATGTTGGCAATTCATGCATCATGCGATGATTTAAAATACGTCCTAAAACCTCATCCCGCATCCAACTTGTCACAGGCTCACTGCCGATGTCATCAAGCATTAAAACAGGCACTGTTTTTAATTTCTCAACGGTGAGACCATGGGCACTCGTCTCTCCACTGAAACTCGCTTTAATCTGAGCGATCAATTCTGGAAAATAAACCAAGGCACTACCGACACCTCTTTTGGCTAATTCATTAGCCATGGCACAAAGCGCATAGGTTTTTCCAGACCCCATGGATCCATATAAAAACATGCCCTTTTTATAGGTCCCTTTTCCATAGTGAAGGACAAAGTCCATGCCCAATCGAAAGAGGGCTTCACGGTTTTCTTCTGCATAAAGGGTATCAAAATCCGCATGGATCATCGATTTTGGCATGTGGAATGTTTCAATGTGCGTCAAATGCTGCTCACACTTAAAATAATGACAAGGTTCAAAGTCAAGTTTTAGCTGACTTAAAGCAGGTGTTAGCCTAGGGAAATGACCTCGAATGGGCTGACGACAATTGGATAAGCTCGTACATGTCTGACACTTTTTCATTCCTTTTACAAATTCGTCCAACGATGTCATGAAATGCGGCAACTGACGCATATCAAGTTCCTGTTCATACTGGTTTAACACAGCCATCACCTGTGGCTCTGATAACAAGGTCGCATAAGCCTCATCAACACCGGAAATCTGTTCAACTAATTCACTGAGTCTCTTCACTTTCTCCACCTCCATTTATAAATGCATGTCTCATCTGTTCAATACGTCCTTTTGCGGCAGCATCAGTCGCCGTTTGTTGGCTTTGATCAATTGTTTGGCCAAGCCATTCAGGAATGGGTTCAACGCGGGTTGCCTTCTGAATGTGCTGCGCTTGACTTATACCGATGGGTCGCTGCTTTTCTTTTTGATACTGATTACTTTTTCTTAATGTACGGATGACTTTATCCATCGCTGCTTGTGTCGTATTGATGCCTTGACGCTGCCACTGTCCAGCAATTTTTTCAATCATTTGCTTCGGCAAACTGCCATCTGTGTAATCCAGTACATAGTCTACCAAAACGTTGACCACACCTGCTGGTAATCCTTGATCTATGTATAACCATTCGACTAATTTGACATCTGCTGGCACAGGCGGTTTTCCGCCTGATTTAAAACGTAAAAATGCAACAGGACTTTGCTCTAGAAAAGGGATAATCCCGTTTTCCGGTTGTCCAGAAGTCGCCTTTTCATGTTCGACTTTGCTTTCTTTAAGCGTCACTTTTAGATGTTCACCTTTGTTGATCAATTGAAACTGGGTACGTGCTAAGGCTTTTATCTTCGTCACATCTAGACTGCCATCAGGCAGTAAGCCATCAAAAACAAGACGTGCCAGTTCATGAACATCGAATTTATATAAAAATGCAAATTCATTTAAAATTTTCATGGTGTCTGGTGTCAAAATTTCCTGGGAAATTCCTTTTTGAACCAAAATCGTTCTCAACATCGTAGCGTCGAAAGCGATTGCCAGTTCGATGCCTTGTTCAGATGGCTTTCGGTCACGCTCAAAAGGCATGTTTGGTTCAATTCGGCTCAACGGTCTCACATCAAAAACGTCATCGAATCGCTTCGTCACTCTTTCACCAGCAGGTACAGCAAGGTTCGTAACAAGCATCTGTTTTAACCCATTAAAATCTTGGGCACCTAGCTTTACATATAAAAAAGCACGCATAATGGCATCTCCAAAAAATTGCCGAATCGATAAAGGTTGTTTCAACACATAGTTGACCACGTCAGCTGCTTCATAAACATCTAGTAAGCCAACAGCTTCCAAACGATTTCTCGTTTCAAGGAAATTTGACATCTTTTCATCAAAGATTTGCAGTAAGAGATGATGTCTATGCGCTGTTTTTTTTGGCATCGTTAAAAGTGTCAGATAAAGTGAAAAAGCATGAACACCCATGATCGGTTGATAAAGTAAGGTTAATGTTTGCAAGTCTGACGGTGATAAAAAAACATCGCTTGCAACTTTAAATTTAAAATGAGGCTTGATGGATTCCATGACAGTGTTCCTTTATTTAGGTTGGGCATGTTTTTTCATGGTACTAAAAAACTGCTCAGCGATTTTTTTCCCCGATGTCAACACAGGTGTCATGACAACAAGGTCGATGGCTGTTTCCATGATGGTCATGCTAAAAGCGGTGACGATGACTTCCACACTGTTGCGCTTTAACAAGAACTCTTTGTGATCATTGTTATGACTTTTAACCTCCATCCCCATTTCTTTTGCCGCTGCGTAAACGGCTGCTTTTACCTGGTCGTATGTATTTCTGTAATAAGCCGTCCCTGGGGTAGTTTGATCACTGGTTTCAAACCTTGTCAATTTTTCAAACACAACAAATCACCTTACCTTAAAATTTCTCCTAAAAATAGGTTAACTTTTGCTTCTAATTCGTTTAAATCACCACTGTTATCAATGACGACATCTGCTCGTTCGATTTTCTGGTGCATGGCCATTTGTGAATCAATCCGTGCCCACGCTTCTTTTTCGGTTAAACCATCTCGCAACATGAGTCTGCTAAGCTGCACCTGTACAGGTGCACTGATCACCCAGTTAACATCTGTTAACACATCAAATCCAGTTTCAAAAAGCAATGGCACGTCTAAAAAGAGCACGTCAGCTGTCGATTCGGCAATTCTCTTTTGAAATTCTGTCCATACCGCCGGATGGACGATGGCATTAAGTTGCTGGCGTGCTGTTTGATCAGCAAAAATAAGCTGACCCAATGCTTTTCGGTTTAAGCTGCCATCTTCAGTCAAAATGGTCGATCCAAAAACACTTGAAATTTCTTGTAGAAGGGGACTTCCTTTCACTTGTAAGTCATGTACAACAGCATCAGCATCAATGATGGCATACCCACGTTTGGCTAACATCTGAGAGACGGTGCTTTTTCCAGTTGCAATCCCACCTGTTAAACCGACTATTTTCATCACTGTAAGTTTTCACTCCCATCCACGTGCAGAAATTTCCCTTATTATAATAACATAAAAGCACCCACTTTAGCTAGTCTTAGTGAGCGAAAAATCAAATTTAAAAATGGTGCGTTGTTGTTTAAGTCACCATTTCTTGGTTTTGTTCTTGTTTCTCATTCTTATCAGGGTATAAAGATGCAAGTCACATTGTCTCTTTCACAAAATTCAGGTGTGATGATCGTACGTAGCCACGCCAACAATCTTTCAAGTGCAAGATTCATAATATCCACTCCTTTCGACACAGAAAAAGTATGTTCTCATGAGATATGAAACACCTTCTTATCCTATTTTCAAAATTTTATCATAAGCTAGATGTGAATGTCAATATAAGATAAATGTCAATCAGATTTGACAAATTTATCAGATCGTGGTAATCTATCGTCAGCCCTTGAAGTGCTAGTGCAGCACAACCATTGGTATTACGGCGTTTTAACGATTCAAATTTTAGAAAAGAAGGTTATATTGATGTTAACAGGTAAACAAAAAAGTTTTTTAAAATCTCAAGCACATGAGATGCAGCCCATTATTCAAATCGGAAAAGGCTTAGTCTCCCAGACCGTCATTGATACAGTGTCAAAAGCACTGGAAGCCCGCGAGTTAATCAAAATTTCAGTTTTGCAAAACTGTCTAGCTGAACCAAAAGAAATCGCAACGGTTATTGCCGAGCAAACAGATGCTCACGTTGTCCAAGTGATCGGACGTGTTATGATTCTTTATAAGAAGTCGTCAAAACCAACGCATCAAACCATCACGCGTAAACTTCCGAAATAAGAATGGCTACCGATTTGGTAACCATTTTTATTTTGATAAATGAATGTTGACACTGACACAGCTTGTTTTGCTTAACCGTTGACTTAATTCATCTGGTTGACAAACACCTGCATAGAGGGTAAATGAATCAGAGTCAACAAAACGATGACCTGCATCATCAACGACATCAAATGCTGTCGGATCAAGGGTGATCTTTACCGTTGTCCATTCACCAGGAAAAAGATGCACACGTTTGAAACCGCATAAGCGATGATGACGAACCGCATGAACGGAGTTGTTATCTTTCATATAAAGTTGTATCACATCTTCTGTTGTCACATTTCCGGTATTTTCAGCGCTCACTGTTGCCACACCATCAACATAAGTAACCGATTTAACGACAATGTTACCGTATGTCAATCCATAGCCAAATGGGTATAAAACATTATTTTCAGCATACAAATATGTTCGATTTTTTAATGAATAATCTGTAAAAGGCGGTAATGGCTCACAACTTTCATAGAAAGTAATCGGCAATTTCCCGGAAGGCGACACTTTACCGAATAAAAGATCTGCCAGGGCGATTCCACCTTCTGAACCCGGATACCACGCTTGAAGGATGGCATCTGCTTGAGTGGCTTCCACATTTAATGCCGAACCAGAAGCAATGACCACAATGGTTGGTTTTCCAATTTCAAGCACTTTTTCAACCAGTAAACGCTGACTTTCTGGTAATCTCACATCCACCTTGTCACCAGAAGCAAACTGATTACCCGCATCGCCTTCTTCACCTTCTAAATCGGCATCAAGTCCGATACATAAAATAACAACATCTGAGCGCTTCGCAACTGCAACGGCTTCTGCAATTCGGTCATGTTGATATAACCCTAATGACGTGGTCGAATTTTTATATAAATGGGCACCTAAACTGTACAAAACACGCCCACCAAAGGCATCTTGAATGCCTTCAAGAAACGTATGATAACGATCTGCAGTCCCAAAATAATTGCCTTGTAACGCTTCTCGACTGTTGGCATTCGGACCGATAACGCCAATGGTTTGAGTCTTACGAGCATCAAGCGGTAAAATGCCATTGTTTTGCAACAAAACCATGGATTTATGCGCCGCTTCTAATGAGACTTGTTTATGTGCCCGACATGAAACAACTTCTAAAGGGATTTGATCCCACTCACAGTTTTTATCGAACTGTCCCAAACGAATCCTCGTTCTCATCGAAGCAATGGCTGCTTTTGTAATGGCTGCTTCTGATAACATTCCTTTTTCATACGCGTCCATCACATGCTCATAAACATACCCAGCACAAATATGACAACCGGCTTCGACAGCCATCGCTGCAGTCTCTAAATCACTGTTGGTCAAGCGATGATTTTTATAAAAATCTTCCAACGCACGGTAATCTGATACAAAATAGCCATCAAATCCCCATTCTTCTAATTTTTTCATTAAAAAGGATGACGCACATGTTCCTTCTCCATTTAACCGGTTATAAGCGCCCATCACACCTTCAACACCCGCTTCAACCAATGCTTTAAAATGAGGTAAATAATAGGCTTCCATGTCTTTAGCGGTTGCACTAGCATCAAACGTATGACGCTCACCTTCTGGTCCTGAATGAACGGCATAATGTTTCGCACATGCTGCTGCCATCATGACAGGTCCATCTCCTTGAATGCCTTTTACAAAGAAAGTTCCAAGCTCACCTGTTAAATAAGGATCTTCACCGTAAGTTTCATGTCCACGTCCCCATCTGGGATCACGAAACATGTTAATATTAGGCGACCATAGCGTCAACCCTTTATAAATATCTCGATCTTTAAGCGCTGAATAACTGTTATATTTAGCGCGTGCTTCTACTGCGATGACATGACCAACTGTTTCCATCATGTCTCGATCAAACATGGCCGCTAATGCAATGGCTTGTGGAAACATGGTCGCTGTTCCGGCACGAGCGACACCATGTAACCCTTCATTCCACCAGTTGTATTCGGGAATATCCAAACGAGGAATCCCCGGTGAACGGTAATTTAAAACGGATGCTCTTTCTTCTAATGTCATTAAACCAACCAACGCTTCTGCTCTTACTTGTGCTGATAACGTCGGATCTAAATGCTTGCTCATTTTTTCTTGACTCCCTTATCTACATTCGCAACACGCCTTCATTCACCTTTACAAAAAAGGGGTAATGTGTGGATGCGCTGCCGTTCACGACTCTTTGCCATGATAAAAGAAAAAACGTATTTTATCCCTTACAGCTTCTTCAATGGCAATATTTTCAATATTAGTTTTAATATCTTCCCAAAATTCATAATAATATATTTTATCAGAGTAAATTTTCAAATATTCTCCGTAATGTTCTGGCGCTACGTTTCCAATGGTTTGGAGTATACTGGTTTTATATTTACCACGTAAATTCAAGTTTTCGCAAAAAATTTCATCGGCAACATCTTTAACATCCCTAATGATCTTAGCGTAATTTGTTAAATACGGGAAAATCGGAGAAATAAACGCATACGTCTTGATACCTTCTTTTTTTAAAGTTTTAAGCGTTTCTAAACGTGCTTCGTAATTAGCACAACCTTTTTCAATCGTTTTACAAATCGTATCATCCACAAGAGACATAGAGATACCAACAGTTGCTTTGGGAATTTCTTTTATTACATCAATATCTCTTAAAACAAGCGGGGATTTAGTTAAAATTTCAAGCTCAACTTTACTATTTACAAATTCAGTGATAATAGAACGTGTGAGCTTAGTTTTTTTCTCTAAATGTTGATATGGATCTGTTACAGAGCTTAATAGAACTTTCTTTCCTTCATATTTTTGAATATTAGCTATTTTAGGAAATTCTTTTTCATAAGCAAAACTACCCCATTCTTTATTAATACCATAGAAGCGATTCATAAAAACTGCATAGCAATAGGTGCAGGCATGTGTACACCCTACATAGGGGTTAATTACATAATCTGCTGCAGGTAAATTCGACTTAACAATAATATTTTTTGCTTTTATTTTATTTGTCATACTAAAACACCTTCTTTTGCTTTAACAATAGATATCCATGAATTTTCACCAATAAAAGTGAGTAACTTTGCCCTGACGGTTAACCCTGATTGAAACTTAACTCACAAAAACTGAGTCTTATTTTCTATGATGTTGTCAATAATCTAGCAAATAATCGAAAACTTTAAAAACAGCAGGATAGTACTTTTCTTCAATATATGTCACAAGTTCTTCACATTCCATTTTGATAAAATTGTTATTTTGCATATTATCAAAATGTTCAGAAACTAAAAATTGATATTCCATCATGTTGTGTATACTTCTATGTCTATCTATGTTTAAATGATCTGGATTAAGAATGAATGGAACATCCGAACCATTAAATTGCATTTGCTCTGGTTTTATCCCATTTAATAGAATATAATCAAAACAACGCATAAAATATATAAAATCTTGTTTTAGAGAATCAGATATATTGCGTACACTAAGGCTTTCACTTATTTCTAAATAATTATTTAAAGATTTTGCAAAAAACCAAGGATAGTTGTCCCACAGTGCAGTTCTTGCAACCCGTTCTCTATCAACTAATTCAAAATCATTGGACATTACAAATTTTTGATCTAGTATCATAAAAGTTACCATATCATTGACAGAAAAACTCAAAGTGATAAAATAAATCACAAGAGAAAGAGAGATGTCATTGAAATTAGTTTATCAATCTTGATCTCTGATGTCAATGATGCGGTAACTTTTATGATACTAGATCAATATGATAGCTACTTATAGAATCCTTAATAGTAATGGTTTTTGTCTCTTTGTGAATCGATACTTGTTTTGCATCTACACAGCATATTTTACAATTCCAAGGGCATATTGATGTCATATTCCAAATTATATCTAGTCTTCTATTATCTCTAATGTAATATTGCATTTTCATCACCTTCAACTTTCTAAATCTTGAATGAAAAGGGTTTAATTTTTTTGAAATTAAAAAAAGCATTATAATGTTATTATAATACTACGAAGTGAGCTAAGAAGTCAAGTAATTTCTTATGCTATTATACAAATTTCGATCTGGATTTTATGTCTAACTGCCTAGGCTTAAACCAACAGATTACTCTGATAGCTCCAAGACTCACCACACACAGGTGATCTGGCTTGATCTTACCTGACGGGAGTTCCACCCGCTAAATGATGCAACCTTGCTAAGTCGCACCGAAAGTTGAAATCCTAAGTCCAAAACAAAAAACAGCAAGTCACTTTAAAACGCCCTACTGTTTATGATCATCTACATGAGTCAATGCTCACGCAGTAAATTCAATTTTGGGATGCAACGCCACATTAAGGGCATTGGAAATTAATCTAGATAAATCTTCTATTTCAGCATCAATGCTCTTCGGTGTCACAATTAAATTATAGCCACCAGGTGTCAAGACTTCAGCCAATAGTTGTCTTTTTTCTTCTTTACTCAAGATGCCGACCTTGCCTAAAAATTCTTTTCTCACTTTTTTATCTGGAAACTCCATTTCTGTACCTTCACTGCGCTCATCATCCGAAACATACCAATCCTGTCCTTTTTTTTGATGCTCAAGGGACCTTCCAATATGCCTCAGCAATAAATCAATCGTATCGTGGGTCACTGAAACAGCATCTACAACGGTTGGGATGCCAATTGCAATCACTGGTAAGCCAAGGGACTTTTCATCAATCCGACGCCTTCTATTGCCCACGCCACTTCCTGGTGAAATACCTGTATCTGTCATTTGAATCATTTTATTCACGCGACTGACTGCTTTTGCTGCCAATGCATCAACGACAATTAAAAAATCAGGTTTTGTTTTCTGAACAATTGACTCAATAATGTCATACGTTTCAATACCGGTAAGTCCCATCACACTCGGGGAAAGGGCGCTTACTTTCCGATAGTCACCATCTAGTTCATCTTGTGCGATTTCGTATAAATGCCTCGTCACCATAATATGATTTAATGTCATTGGACCGAGGGCATCTGGTGTAATATGTTCATTACCTAATCCAACAACGAGACATGCCGCATCTTCCTTAATATTTTTGTAAGCCAGAAGTGCTTTCAACTCCTCGGAGAAAACTTGACGCGTTTCTTCCAATGCATCTGCTGAACGCTGCTCTAGTTGAGACATGTCGATTGAGATATAGCGTCCTGCTTCTTTTCCCGTCTTTTTTTCATATCCTTTTAGAATATCAATACATGCCACCTTTAATTGACCCACATCTTTTTCTTCCTTCACCACACCATTTTTTTCTCCATTAGCATCACCGATGAACTGTGTCACGACTTCAATTGCTAAATCTGATCTTCGTCTCATTAAATCTTCCATTTCATCACCACTTCATATCGCTTTTCTTTTGATGTTTGTCAGCTTTGATCGAGCGACTTTCACCTTTGTATTAGTATGGACCATTTGGACAGAAAAAAACACCTACACAAGGGAAGATGTTATTAAGCTGATTTATTTTTATGTTGCAAACGTAGACGATCAGCAATCATGGCAATGAATTCAGAATTGGTTGGTTTGGCTTTTTCTTTATTGACTGTGTAACCAAAGATTTTCGTCGTTGCATCGTGATTCCCACGTGTCCATGCAACTTCAATGGCATGGCGAATCGCGCGCTCTACCCTTGATGAAGTCGTCTTATACTTTTTCGCAACATCTGGATAAAGTGTCTTTGTAATAGAGCCAAGCAATTCGATTTCATGATAAATCATATCAATGGCTTCACGCAAGTAAAGATAGCCTTTAATATGAGCAGGCACACCTATTTCATGTAACACATACGTGATTTCTGCTTCTAAATCAAACCCTTCATTCATTTGATTAACAGCACCAAATACTGGATTTGCATGATCAACTTTTAATGAATACGAATAGTTTTGGTGAACTTCTTTGATGATTTCGACAATTTTATTCATTTCAAATGGCTTCATAACAAAATAGCTTGCACCAAGCTCTGCTGCTTTCATCATCACTTTCTCTTGATTAAATGCCGTGAACATAATGATGTTTCTTGGTCGCTTATAAAGCGTCTCATTATTCTTTAAGGTCTCTAATACACTAATGCCATCTGTTTCTGGCATGATAACATCAAGTAACAAGATATCCGCTTGTTGATGTTTCATGGCATCTAAAACTTCTGCCCCATTTCTATGAGAACTAATCACTTCCATATCTGCTTGTAAATTCAAAAATTCTGCCAATGGTCCCGCCAAGTCGTAGTTGTCATCTGCGATTAATACTTTAATGTTGTTCATACTTTATTACCCCCGAAAATTTTATTTTATTTGTACAACTACTATTAAAGTATACTTCCGCCTAAATTGCAACCCCTAAATCAAATTTTTTAATTTTTTTTTTTAATTTTTTGAAGTAAACGATCAGATTCTACAAATTATAACATCATTCTTTGGGTGTTTCATGTCGAAACAGCACATAACATTACAATAAAAAGAGGTTTTTAAAAATACCTCTTTTAAGCAGCTGGTCGAAATGCTTGCGTGGTTTGCTCTGTTTTATAAGCGATTTCCGACTCTTCTAACATCCATTCAATAAATACCCCATAGCCAATCGTTGAATCATGCACAAGGACATGTGTAACCGCACCAATAATTTTTCCTTCTTGAACAATGGGTGAACCACTCATTCCTTGTATAATACCGCCAGTTTCTTCAATAAGCCTTGTATCTGTCACAACATATTTGATGCCTTTCACCTCTTGCTCGACCTGTAAGTCAATTTCAATGATTTCAATTTCAAATTCTTCAATGTTTTGACCGTCAATCACTGTAAAAATTGTTGCTTTCCCTAATTGAACTTCATTTTGATATGCAATCGGTAACATGCGCTTTGTATTAAAGTATTCAGTCGTCATCTCACCATAAATACCGTATTCATTATTTTTTTCAATGGTCCCATGAGGTTGATCAAAATAAATCTCAGCAATCTTTTCTCCCGGTTCATGATCAGTTGCTTTTCTAATAGCGCTAATATCAGAGTCAATTAAATGCCCTTGACGAATGTCCACAATTCGATTGGTATCCTGATCAATAATCTCATGTCCCAGTGCCCCGTATTTCTGACTTGCAGGATCTACATAAGTCAACGTTCCAATACCTGCAATTTTATTGCGTAAATAAACACCTGTTGTTAATTCGCCTTCCTGATTTTTACAACCCGTCACAACCACTTCACTTTCATTGCCAGCTCGATTAACCGTTAAAACCAAGAGACCTTCGCGTACAATCAATGCTTCTTTATACGCTTCAATGTCCGAAATCGGTTGTCCGTTGATGGCCGTTATGACGTCACCTTTGATAAGACCTGCATCGCGTGCTGGAGAAAAGTTTCCACAATCAGTTTTAACTGTATAGGTATCGACAACAATTAAACCTGCTGTTTCAATATGGATACCGACAGCATCACCGCCTGGTATGAGCATATAACGATCCATTTCATGACTTAAAACCGTCACATTTTGTGCGAACACAAAAAAAGTAAACATTAGTAGTCCCATCTTAAGTTGCTTTCTCATTTTTAATTCTCCTTTGATTAGCTAAAGATGTGATTAGTTTGTGCAAACTTTTTTAATTCATACGATGAAATTTTCACTTTTCGACAAAATCAGCTTTATTGATGATCAACATTTTTTTGTTTTTAACTTTTATTTTAAAATTAAATCAACTTTCGTCAAAACATCCCTTTTAATGTGTTCAACGCGTGCTGCTGTTTGTTGTTGATCATCTGTTACAACGCTGATGTAAATTTTGGCTTTCGGCTCTGTTCCAGACGGTCGGAGGACAAACCAAGAGCCATCTTCTAAAATGTATTTCAACACATCTGCAGCTGGCAAATCAATGGTCGAGGTGGTTGCTCCTTCTATACGTTCACTTGTTTGATAATCTTCAATCACCACCACTTTTAACCCTGCAACCCACTGTGGTGGTGTTTGACGAAATTCAGACAATAACAGTTGAATTTTTTCGCTTCCTTCTTTCCCAGCTAAAGAAATGTTGACCAAATCTTCTTCATAATAGCCAAATTCGCAATAAATATCATCCAAAACATCACACAATGTTTTCCCTTGTGCTTGATAGTAAGCGGCTGCTTCTGATAAAATCAACACAGCTTGAATGGCATCCTTATCTCGCACAAAGTCACCAATCAACGAGCCGTAAGACTCTTCATATCCAAAAACATACGTAGATGCTGAACCTTCCATTAAGCGTATTTGCTCACCAATAAACTTAAAGCCTGTTAATGTTGAAATCGTTTCAAGTCCATAAGAACGTGCGATTTTAGCAGCCAATTCTGATGAAACAATGGTATCAAATAAACGACCCTTTTCAGGTAATGTTCCTTTCGCTTGACGCTGAGACAAAATATAATACGTCAACACCGCACCTGTCTGATTACCTGTTAACAAAACATATTGACCATTCAACCCTTTGGCCGCAACACCCATGCGATCTGCATCCGGATCTGTTGCAAGTAAAAGATCAGCATCCATTTTTTCTCCCAGTCTAATGGCATATTCAAAAGCCGCTGCATCTTCAGGGTTGGGGTAGTCAACCGTTATAAAACGTCCATCTGGCTCCGCTTGCTCAGCTACCACCTGAAAACCTTCATAACCACAACTTCGCATCAATTCCGTTGTCAACATACCAGCTGTACCATGTAAAGGAGAAAACACAATTTTCAACCCACTTTTATCAAGATCAGGATTGATTTCCAAGCCTTTCACACATGCTAAATAAGCGTCGTCAATTTCCGAACCAATCGTGACAATCAACCCATCGGCTCTTAATACTGATTCGGATTTCACTTCAATGGCAAAAACATCATCAACCGCATGAACACCCGCAATGACTTTATCTCCTTCACCAGGTAATGTTTGACAACCAGACTCATCATAAATTTTATATCCATTGTACTCGGGTGGATTATGGGATGCTGTAATGACAATACCACCTGCACAGCCTAAGTGACGCACTGCAAAAGAAAGTTCTGGTGTTGGGCGCACACCTTCAAATAAATACGTTTTGATCCCCTGTGTGGCCAATACTTTCGCTGACTCTAGTGCAAACTCAAGAGAAAAATGACGACTGTCATAAGCGATGGCAACCCCACGTGATTTTGCCTGTTCAACATGGTTGAGCAAATATTGAGCAAATCCAACATTGGCTTTGCGAATGGTATAAATATTCATCCGATTGGTTCCTGGTCCCATCAAACCACGCATACCAGCCGTTCCAAATTCAAGAGACTTATAAAAAGCATCTTCTTTTTCCGCTTCAGTCATCTCTTCAAGCTGTCTGCTTAACGCTGTTTCTAAATGTTCATTTTCTAACCATTTTTGATAAGCTAATTCAAAACTCATTTTTTCCACCTCTTACTTAATCCTGATATTTTATGCATGAGCCATCTCACACTTGACTTCTAAAAAAAGAAGTTAAAGCAAAACTGCCATAACTTCCACTAGACCGCTCTCTAACCAGTGCCAAAGAGCAGTCTGTTGATTATTCATTTGCTTCTGTTACGCCAGCCTCTTCTTTTACCTTGTTTTCCATAAAACGCATTAAAGCTTCTTTGAGCGTGCTATCTTTCAGCGCATAGTCAATGGTTGTTGTAATAAATCCGATCTTCTCACCGACATCGTAGCGTGTTCCTTCAAAATCATAAGCAAATACCCGTTGGATTTCATTTAACCTGGTAATGGCATCTGTTAATTGAATTTCACCGCCTGCACCAATCTCTTGCTTTTCTAAGAAATGAAAAATTTCAGGTGTTAAGACATAACGACCCATAATCGCAAGGTTTGACGGCGCTGTCCCTGGTGCTGGTTTTTCAACAAACTCTTTCACTTGATAACGTCGTCCATCTTGTTTAAGTGGATCAATAATACCGTAGCGATGCGTCTCCTCTGCTCGGACTGTTTGAACACCAATCACTGATGAATGGGTTTGCTCATATTGATTCATGAGCTGTTTTAAGCCAGGTGTGTCACTCGCATTGTCGACGATGTCATCCCCTAATAAGACAGCAAAAGGCTCATCTCCAATAAATTTACGCGCTGCCCACACCGCATGCCCAAGCCCTCTCGGTTCTTTTTGACGAATATAATGAATATCGACAAGGTGGGTTGATTTGTTCACTTTTTCAAGTAACTCAAATTTTCCAGCTTTCTCTAAATTTGCTTCAAGTTCAAAGGCATGATCAAAATGATCTTCAATCGCTCTTTTTCCTTTACCTGTTACAATGATAATATCTTCAATGCCAGATGCCACTGCTTCTTCGACAATATACTGAATCGTCGGTTTATCTAAGATAGGCAACATTTCCTTCGCCATGGCTTTTGTCGCAGGTAAAAACCGTGTTCCCATTCCTGCCGCCGGAATGATTGCTTTTCTCACTTTTTTCATTTTCCATCTACCTCACTCATTAACCATGCACACTTCCTTGATGTGAAAGCTAAAATTCCCTCCTATTTCACGGTATCTCAATTTTAAATACGCTTCTCCTTTATTTTTCACCAAAAAAAATTAGTTATTCCTCTTTTTAGGTCGTATCGACACTGACTAGTGGCGCTCACCTTTAATTATATCATTTTTTAACTTAAAAGTCCAAAAATTTCAGACATTTTCAAACTTTTTTAACAAGGCAGTCACCTTTTTTCAAACGTATCCTTTTATATTAAAAATCACATGGTCAGAAAGTGACGAAGCACTTCCAACCATGAGATTAATGCGGTCACATCATTTCCATTGACAATGCAAACGTTGCTTCAAAGAACGTTAAGACGCTCGCTTTTACACTTACCAAGCAGGTACAAAGGCACCATCAAATTCATTTTCAAAGACATCGATAACCGCTTGCGTTTGGTAAGCTTCTAAAATACGTTGGAAAATGGGGTTGTTTTCTTCCCCTGCTCTTGCAACGATAAGATTAATTAAGTTAGGTGCAACTTCAATGTTTAAAGCATCTTCTCTAAAGATACTTTCGTTGTTAGCGGACAAACCATGAATCATCGCTTGCGGGTTGTTAATAACGGCAATATCAAAATCTGGTAATAATGTCGGCAATGTATTGGCTTCTACAGCTCTAATTTCAATGTCTACATGGAAGTTAATGATATCAGCTTCTGTTGCAAGGAAACCTACTTCTGGATCAATATCAATTAAACCTGCCGCTTCTAACAGTTTAAGTGCACGACCACCATTTGTTAAATCATTGGGAATCCCCACCAAAAACCCATCTTCAACCTCATCAACTAATGATGTACGGGTATGGTCTGCTGGAATATCTGCACGACCATTAAAAATATTTTGTGGTGCAATAAAAGTCTCGCCGACAATGGCTAATTCATAACCATTTGTATGCATCGCATTTTCTAAAAAGACGCGATTTTGAAATGCATTCAAATCAAGTTCACCATCATTTAAAGCTGGATTAGGCATGGTCCATTCATTTAAAAATACCAAGTCAACTTGGATGCCTTCATCATACAACTGCGCATTAACTGCAGCCCATTGATCTTGAACCGCACCGACAACACCAATTGTTACAACCGTCATATCTCCATTAGCCGATTCATTACCACATGCCGCTAACATAAAACCTATTACCAATACTGCTGCTAATCCAAATCCTTTTTTCATTTAAATCAATCCTTTCATTTTCTAAAACTTTATTTTGTCGACCATTTGATGATCACATTGCCAATGCCTTGAATCACACTCACAATGATTAAAATGATGATGATGGCAGCCCAAAGCAAATCCATCAGCCTCAATTGCAAACCAAACTGGATGGCAAAATCGCCAAGTCCACCTGCGCCGACAGCACCGGCAAATGTGGTGAGCGCAACCAAGTTGATCGCTGTAATTTGGGTCACACGGGTGATACTTGGGATACTTTCACGCAAGTAGACGCTGAAGATAATCTCAATCGGTGACATCCCCATTGCCAATGATGCCTCAACCAAACCTGAATCGAGTTCTGCAATCGCTGATTCAATTTGTCTTGCAAAGAAAGGTGTCGTCCCAAACACCAATGGAATGATGGCACCCGTCACACCTAACCCTGTTCCAACAATCGCTCGCGAAATCGGAATCAACAAAATGAGCAGAATCAAGAAGGGAATGGAACGAATCACATTGATGATCATGTCCAGCAGGTTGTAAATAAATAACTGCTCTAGGATGCCTTCTTTTTTCGTGACGACCAGTAAAACACCGAAGGTCATCCCAAGAATGAAAGCAATGCTTCCTGCAATGGCAACCATTTGCAAAGTTGCCATTGTGTCACTGATCAAACGGTCGCCAAAACGTCCCCAATTGGGGATTAACGTTTCTAACATGATTTCATCACCTCCACTTGCACGCCTTGCTCACGCATATAAGCGATGGCTTCTGCAAGGTTTTTTTGCTTGCCACAACAACTGATCACTAAGGTTCCGATGTTAAAGTGTTGAATAATCGCTACATTTCCGAAGATGATACTTGTTTTAACGTCAAATTCTTTCATGATATGATAAATTAAAGCATCCTTTACTTTGCCACCAGCGTAAGTCAGTTTGAGCAACATTTCATCTGCTTCCAAGGCGACAATGGGTGCATCTTGTTCGATCAATTCATAGATTTTTCCAATGCCACTGGATTGAGAAACAAATTGCTTCGTGATATCGCTTTTTGGATGGGAGAAAATGTCTAAAACTTTTCCTTCTTCTTTTAGTTGACCACCTTCGATCACTGCAACCCGGTCACAAATTTCTTTGATGACATCCATCGAATGGGTAATAAGCACAATGGTAACTTGCAGTTTCTGTGAGACTTCTTTGAGTAATTTAAGGATTGAAGCCGACGTTTTAGGATCTAATGCACTTGTTGCTTCGTCACATAATAAAACTTTCGGATCATTAGATAAGGCACGCGCAATGGCCACGCGTTGCTTTTCACCACCACTTAAATTGGAGGGATACGCATGAATGCGATGAGCTAAGCCAACCAGTTCTAATAAATCACGTGCTTTTTTCTCTTTCTCTTCTTTTGTTAACGTACTTTTTCTTAAAGCGAACAAAACATTCCCAAGCGCCGTGCGCGATGGCATTAAATTAAAATGTTGGAAAATCATGCCCATTTTTTTTCGAGCTTGCCGCACGCCTCGTGCGCTTAATGCCGTTAGCTCTTCACCATCGACCATGATGCTTCCCGTTGTCGGTCGTTCAAGTAAATTAATACAGCGAATCAAGGTCGACTTTCCTGCTCCGCTATAGCCGATAATGCCAAATATCTCTCCTGCTTTAATTTCTAGACTGATATCTTGTAGCGCATGAATGTTACGTTTTTTAATGATGAATGTTTTATTAACATGTTCTATTTTTATCATTTACTTCACATCCAGTCCTATTAAAAAATAAAAACCTTTCTACTTGAGACAAGTAGAAAGGCATCAAGCAACCAAAAAGCAACTTGTTTGTTTTCTCTCATCACATCAGGTATTGGCACCGTGCCGATGATGAAAGTTGTCATTACACATTGCTTCGCAATCGTTTTTACAAATTTCCGACGGTCGTTTGCCGTGATGTCATTGGGCCTGTCCCTCAATCACTCTCGATAAGATTATTTAGTTTGTCTTACTGCTCACGTATTTTAGCATGTATCGACCACATCTGTCAATGCTTTTTTACATGTAACTGTTTTGAAAACAAAGCATTGCTTATATTTCCAATGATTCCTATGACGCTGATCGTGTTTCAAATTCAACTGTGATCACAATTTCAATGTGCGTGACAATTTCGCCATCAACTTCTGTATAAACACCAGGTGGAAGTTCGATCAGCTCATTCAACTGCCCCAATGCATCCAAATCGGCAAAACGAATTCTCCCCAATTGAATGACATCTTCCATCTCATCAAAATCGCCCCAAACTTGAATTTCAGCGATGTCTGCTGTCACACTGATAATGTCATATTGATTTCTTGGCACACCTGATATATTTTCATCAAATTCAATGTAAATCGTTCTAACATCTTCATAAATTTCCACAATGACTGCGACAGAAGCAGGTGTTAATTCAACAGCACCGATGGGATGACCCGAAATATTGTTAGCAACCAGTACCGCATCATAGGTATGATTTCCTGGTTCAGTCCTTACCTGACTGGCATTAAACATCGCTCTTACCTCTACCACATCATCTAAAAGAACCTGTGGTCCTTTTGCAATGACATATTCATAAGCAGGATCTAAAAATGTGCGATAACCATACCGACTGTCCAGTTCATCCAATGTTTCTCTATTATTGATGGCTAATGCGACTCGAAATAAACGTTCTTCAACTTCTGCAATGTAAATACCTGAGACAACACTTGGCGTTGATGTTGCATTGATTTGATCCGACACCCCTTCAATCCTAATCGGTATGTTGCGATGCTCAATACCTCGTTCAAGTCGATCCAAATCCAAATAAGCCCGAACATCGTTGACAGACAATAAATCAAGCTGTGTTTGATCCCCACTTAAAACAACCGTTATTTGAGTCGGAATCGGACTGCCAAAGTGCGTATAGTTTTCATTTAATAACGTTGTCAACGGTATGCCTTCCACCGTCCTCGTGGCTTCATTCGGTGTTCCCCTTGTATATCTTGAATTCACAACAAATATAAGTGCCAATGCAAGTGCCAAAACTTTTAAAACTTTATCATTTCCTAAAATTTTATTGGAATTTTGATCTAAATTTTTAACTCGAAATAGCTTGAGCAATCGATTGGGATACACAATGGCCAGAAGCAAATTCGTCAAGAAATCAATTATTTTCTCCATGGTTGTCTCACACCTTTACCTTAACTTCTAACTTATTTAATGTACCCGTGTAGCGCCTCTTTAAATGCATCAATGGTTTCAAATCTTGTAATACGACCCTTTCTGGCAATGGACATGGTGCCTGTTTCTTCTGATACAACCAAGACAACGCCATCTGTTATTTCACTAGCACCAATGGCAGCTCGATGCCTCGTACCAAGTTCTTTACTAATGTTTTCACGGGTCGTAAGTGGCAAATAAGCACCCGCACAGTAAATGTTTTCGTTACGAATAATCACTGCACCGTCATGAAGCGGTGTCGTAGGTACAAAAATCGTATTGAGTAGTTCGAAGGAAAGCTTACTGTCCATAATCGTTGCTGAAGTTAAAAATTCGTCTAATTTCACATCTTGCTCAATGACGATCAATGCGCCAATTCGACGCTTTGACAGGTATTCAGCCGATTGACACAAAGAGTCAATGAGTGATACTCGGTTTCTTCGATCACTCCCTTTTACAGCATTAATCCCAATTTGTTCAAGTGCACCACGAATTTCTGGTTGAAAAATAATCATGGCAACCAATACACTATGGGTCGTCACGATACTCACAAGCGCCCTTAAAGCTGTTAAATTCAGCCAACCACTAATCGTATGGAGAATAAAGATAAAGATAACACCTTTAAGCAATTGCAACGTTCTGACATTCAATTTAATCAGATTCAATAGTAAATAAGTCACAATCCAAACGAGATAAATGTCCAACAGCAAGCCTAAATACCCAAGGAATCTTAAGTTTATCAATGAATCGAACAACCCATTAAACATGCCTCCACATCCTTTCATATTTATCTTGCTTATCAACTTTATCCTTTTATCATTATATCCAATTTCGCTCATAAAATCAACACCATTGATGCTTTTAAGGCGAGAGATTTTCTCAATAACTTCGAAAAAGAATCCGACTGCTTTGGACCTACATATGCGAAGATGTGGGTTAACGCTGGATAAATCAATTGCCAACCTATGTTTGTGACTAAATCATTTTTAACCATGTAGATTTTAAAAAGAGAAAAAAGAAAAACCAAGGCTAACCCTTGGCTCTGACTTTATCTGCAATAAGGATAAGGAAATCTTTAAGAGAAGGTTTATCTGTTGCAGCGTAAGGATCTGATAGCGCTTTTAACATGTCAGAAGGTGTCAATTCATAAAGCGCTTTGACATAGCGATCCAAATTTGTATGTAGTGCCGTCACTTTGGCGAGCCCGTATTTGCGGACAACTTCATGCTCAAGCTCTTTCAACTTAAAATCCCGGATATCACCATGCTGCAAAATGAGGCAGACCAAATCAACGACATATAGTTGATACTGTTTCTTTTTGGGAGTTGTGTGATATTTTTCGAGCTCACTTGAAATGAGCTGTTTAAGTCGGTCTCTCTCGTTATAGGAATGACGGATGTTATCAAATAGTCTAAAGGATAACTGAGTGAAGACATAATCTGGGCGATAATTGCTATTTTTTAAAAAGATCGCATCAGCATACTTGTTTAAATCAGTGCGCACACGCTCAGAGACGAAGCCAGTGAGGACAGCAAAAAACGGTTGCTTCTGTTCAAAAAATTTGTCACTTCTAACCAGTCGCATTAAAGAAATCCCGTTACCCTCAGTCATATCAAAATCGACGAGAACGATGTCTGGCGTTTTCACTTTCATGAGTTCAAGCGCTTGAGTCTCGCTATTGACCGTTCCAATCATTTTAAACCCTGGATAATTTTTAACACTTTTTATTAACCCATCGACAATGATTGACTCATCTTCGACAATAAGAATGGTGTATATGCGTTCGTAGGGATTCATTTTTTTAATTGCTCCTTTAGATAAAATCCCCCATTTTTGATACAAGGTGGTGTATTGATTTAATGAATAGCATTCTAACACAGTCGAATATGATTTGTCAACAAAAAAATTAAAAAAATTTCTTTTCATTTTTGTTGATTTGTAATCATTTTCGTCTTTTTTTGTTAATTTTTGTTAATTTCTCACACAAGGTGAAAAAAGTATGCTATAATGTCATTTAAAAATGCATTGAACACGCGTACTTGGATGGGTTGACGAGTCTTGGATGGTACGAGAAGGAGGAAGATAATGCTGAAGTGTAGACTGAAGAAGTGACACGTCAATCTCATTTAAAATCAGAGAGAAAGAAGTGCAAAAAAATTTGAAACTGCCGAAAATCAAAGAGATTTTCTCTCAGATTGACCTATTTCACTAAGAAAAGTGTTTGCAATTATATACCTGATATGGTATAATTTACAGGAGGTTTCACAATGAAAAGATTTAAAAAAGTAATGTTTGCATTACTAGCAGTAGCGTTAGTGTTTACATTTGCACCTGATGCATCTCAAGCATGGTCAGCATGGAGTAATATTCATGCAAGGCTTCAGGTGCCAGGAACGAGCAATTTTAGAGATGCAAGGGGTCAATTTCGAGATCGACTGACTGGTGTAATTTGCGTTGGTACTGTTCAAGCAGAAACGACTAGCAATAATGCACGTCCAGTAGCAATTGTAGGAAATTCGAATGTCACGGCATCATTTGTAGCTAACATGGGTCTTGTAGCTGGAGGAAGTGCATTGAGAACTTGTGGTGGGAATCACACCGGATGGAATCTGATTAACTAATATTGAGAGTTGAATTTGGAAGGGGCTGTCCTCATTAATTTTCATTAACGAGACAGCCCCTTCCTTTTGATAATTTATGGATGGAAACGAAGATGAAAAAAATTATAACTGTTTTATTTGTTATGCAGCTTTTTGTTGCTAGTGTCTATGGCTTGCTTTATTTAAGAAGTAGTAATTTTTATGACTTAATTTTTCAAGGGAATTCGATGTTTATGCTGAATTTCGGAGAAAACTTAGATGATTTTGAATTTTTTCTTAATTTGATGAATGAACATGATTTAATAGCATCAAGGGTGATTAATCCGAACGAAACGTCTACAATCATTTACACAACAGATCCCACATTGGGTGGGCGCGTGGGATTAATTGAAGGTGAATTTCCTGTGGTAGGATCACCTTACTTTATTAGCACTGTGAATACTAAGGAAGAAGGACAAATTGGATTGATTGACGATATGATACCCAATTATCAAATCATGATTTTTGATATCAACAGTCCTCGAAACTTCACTTTAGATGGATTCTACCAGATTAGTACACAAGATGAGCAACTTATCCTGACTCTTTTATCGGAATTAGGAGACCGTTTGTCCTATGTTCGCCACTTTCCATCAGAAATTTCTAGCTTCGCACACTCAGTTTTTAGCATGGTAGATCAAGAAGGGCTAGTTGTCCTCTTACAGATTTTAGAGTTTGTCATTATTTTTCCAATTATTACTTTATGTCTTGCTATTTCACTCATTCATCATGCATTAAAAAAGCTCAAAGAAAGTACGATTTTACTCATGCATGGCTATTCAAAGCTTAAAATTTTAGGTTTAATTTATTTTGATATGATTAGATCATTCTTAATGGGCACATTGATTACTTATATGCTATCTATGATTTATCTTTTGCATATTGATCAACGATTTCTTTTAATAGACCTGACACTTTACTTTGTTGGTTTTGTTAGTGGTTTGATCGTTTTGTACCTCATAATTGTTGGTTTTGTTACAGCAGCTAACTTAAAACAATTAAACTGGACTACCATGCTCAAAGGAAGAAAAATTGATAAGCAAATTCAAGTGCTTAATCATGGAATAAAAGCAATTTTCAGCCTGTCCTTTTTATTGTTATTGAGTTTAAGTATTTGGAGCTTTATGGAAGTTAATCAGAGACTATCAGCAGCTTCTTATTGGGAAATCGCACAAAATGTTCATCAGATTCGACTAAGTCCACAGCCAATGGATTGGGATATAATGGCTCAATTTAACAATGAGAAAGTAGCATTTTATCATGATTTGATAAATTATCATAGTGGATTCACGATGAATTCAAATCATGTTTGGATGATGGATAGCTGGATAGATGAAGATGGGGAATGGAGACCACCACAGGAGGAATTACACTTATTAAATCGCATTGATAATGTAGAAATTAGCCCTGGATTTTTGCAAATTAATCCTATTTATACAGTTGATGGCGAGTTGGCTTATGCTCAACTTATTTTGGATGATGATGTCATCAATGTGTTGTTACCAGAAAGATTCGATACATATAAGGAAGAAATTTTAGCTGTTTACTTGGAACATTTTGGTGATGAAGTTACAATGAATATCATTCAGGTGCATGATAATCAGTACTATTTTACTTTTGATCGTTTTGTGCGTGAAAGAGATGGAAATCGAGTCAAAGATCCGTTGGCCATTATTTTTCATGGCCCTGTGGTAAATGAAGAAATGATTGCAAGTGCTATCACGCATAGCTTTTATTTCGTTGCTGAAACGAGTAGTCCTTTCGCTGAGATTGAATCTTTGATTCATGAGCATGGACTTCAATCTCAAATTCAGCGGATTGAAGCTGTTTATGATCAATTCTTTCGTGAGCTTAGGGGGCTTCAAGAACATCAGACTCGTCTGATGTTACTCATATTCATGTTGCTAGTAGCAAATTTTTCTGTTGCTTATAACTTAATCACAAATTATTTTGAACGTCACAAGTTTGAAATTTTCTTGAAGTCTAAGCATGGATGGCGTGTTTTAAAACAAAATAAAACCTTTTTAATGACCTATTTTGCTTATAGTATACCACTTGTTGTTCTCATGGCATGGCTAATCAATTGGTTGATTTTATTAATAGGTATTGCGGTTTTAATGTTAGATGTAATAACAATGTTATTTTTTCAAGATCGATTATTAAAGAAATCATTCTCAGAAATTATGAAAGGAGAACGTTAGGAATGATAGAAGCAGTAAATATCACAAAAGCATTTAACAATGAAGCGGTGGTATCCGATTTTAATATCAAAATTGAAAAAGGTGATTTTATCGCCATTACAGGGGAATCTGGGAAAGGAAAAACAACGATTTTGAATATGTTGGGTCTTTTAGAAAAACCAGATTTTGGGGAAGTGATTGTCGAAGGTGTTGTGAATTTAAGTCGCAAAGAAATCATGATGGCACAACGTCATCAATTTGGCTACTTATTTCAAAATTATGCACTCATTGAAAATGAAACAGTGGAAGCGAACTTGAAGATTGCTTTAGAATACCGCAAAGGTGTGAATAAGAAGTCGTTAATGAAGGAAGCTTTACATTTTGTTAACTTAAATTCGGCAACTTTGTCAAAGAAAATTTACCAATTATCAGGCGGGGAGCAACAACGGGTTGCGATTGCACGTTTATTTTTGAAAGAGGCTGACTATGTGTTCGCTGACGAACCGACTGGAAATCTCGACGAAAAGAACCGTGATGTCGTGTTTGAACTGCTCGTAAAGTTAAATGAAATGGGTAAAGCTGTTATTTTTGTTACCCATG
>JGI24700J35501_10930808_pt1 | contig 25062 bp, 22 predicted proteins | sample TergutTh196P1_FD_35501 | JGI IMG/M metagenome (IMG submission 35501)
CCCCCCCCGTGTTTAGCGGCAAAAAATAGCAAATTTATCTTTAAAAACAACACTCTTGGCAAATTCCCGCATGGGGGAAGTCTTGTGCCGTGGCGTTTCATGCCTTGGCGTTTTTACGGAGGTGTTTTGACGCGCAGAATTTAGCAAGTGCATAAACCCCGCGTAAAGGCAGTGCCGGCAACAAACAACCCGGAAAAGGTTGCGGCCTGTTTTGCGCAGGTTTTAGCATAGAAAACAGCCCGTAGGGGCTGTAAATTTCTGTAAGCCGAGCGGGGTTTGCCCTGCCTGTGTGCGCATCACGGCCCCGCGCGGCTTATGTTTTGCTTTGGAGGCAAAATGAAAAAGGGTTTATTAGTTTTGGCCATGTCGGCGTTTATAGCGGGCGGCGCTTTCGCGCAAATTCCGTAATTTTGGATAGTTTTTCGGCTTTTTTCTTTGTCTGCTCGTCAACGCTAACAGTGATGTTGCCCATGAAGCCCCCTAATTGCTATTATTGTATTCAAATACCGTGCATTTGTCAATGGGCTGCGATGCCTTGGGGTATCTTTGCCGGCCGCCGCAGGGGTATAGCCTTTAATGCTCCAATGCTTTATAGTACATTATGGAGGGTATAGTGAAAAAAACGACAAACAGTGTAAAAAAAAATATGGTGGCCGATGGCATTTTTGCGCAGCAAGTCGGGCGTATCGAAGTTTTCATGCTAGTTGAATCCCAGGCACTTGGCGATGCCGGAATACTTTTAAATGCAGATCATGAAATTCTGGCGCGCTGCATTCCAAAGGAAGGCTTTACAAAAACGACTAACGCTTTTTTAATTAAAACCCCAGAAAAAAACATCATGATTGATACTGGAATCGGCGCGGGCGACACAATTCTGGACAGATTAAGAACGCTGGGGCTGGAACCGGATATGATCGATGCCGTACTGCTTACGCATTTGCACAGGGACCACTTTGGGGGCTTGCGGCTTGGCGGTTTGCAAGGCGATGGCGGGGCCGTCTTTCCCAATGCCAGTATCTTTGTACCGGCAAGGGATTTCGAATACTTTACGCAGATTAACTTGAACCAAGCGGCGGCAGACATTTTGGCTCTTTACGAAGGCCGGCTCGACACGTTTGAGCCGGGCGGGCTTGGGGGGGCCATAGTTCCGCTATTTTCGGGAATAAGCCCTGTTGCCAATTTCGGACACACGCCCGGCCATACGGTTTTTTTGATTGAAGACGAAATTGAAGACGAAGGCGAGCGTCTTTTTATCGCAGGGGACTTTTTGCATATCGCTCTTGTACAGTTCCCCAACCCGGATATTTCGGCAACCTACGATGTAAACCCCGCTGCGGCGGCCGCTTCCCGCAGGCAAATTTTGGGGTATGCGGCAACGAATAATATTCCCATTGGCGGAATGCACATTATTCAACCGGGAGTCGGCAGGGTAGAAGCCGAAGGAAACGGCTTTAGATTTGTGCCGATGTAATAATCATCGTTATCCTAGGATAACGCGTTACCCTAGGGAAACGCGTTTCCCTAGGATACCCCAACATATTTCTACTTCGGGTTTGGGTCGTTCAAGCTATTAAACATCTCGTCCACGTTTTGCGGGATGTCTTTATAAGTTAGGCGGCTTACGATTACGCAAGCGGCCACCGCCAGAAAGAAGGCCGGCACAAGTTCGTATATCATCTCTCTTAGTTGCGGGGTGAAAAACCAGACAACGGTTACGACTAAGCCCACGACCATCCCGGCTAACGCGCCCCACTTTGTCATTTTTTTCCAGTACACCGAAAGGATGAACACGGGGCCGAATGCCGCTCCCAAGCCGCCGAAGGCGAAGAGGACGAACCAAAAAATCGTTTCGTTATCGCTTAGTCCAAGCACTACCGCAAACGCGGTGGTTATGATTAGAACTATGCGCGACATAAGCACTACGCTTTTTTCGGTCGCGTTTTTGTTGATCATGTTTTGGTACAAATCTTTCGTTATGGTTGAAGATGTCGTCAAAAGAAGCTGATCGACTGTGGATATGATGGCCGAAATTACCGCCGCTATGATAATTCCGCCCATTACCGGGTGCATAAGCTCGGTCGCTATTACAGCGGTGATTAGCTCTGTGTTGCCGCCGGGTATTTGCTCCGGGGTGTTCCAGACAAGGCGGGCCAATAAACCGGTTGCAACCGCCCCGGTTCCGACTGTGATGTTCCACACGCCGTTCCCAAAGGCCGATCTGGTCATGACAGCGGGGTTTTTCGCAGACATATAACGCATCAGTATGTGAAGCTGTCCCCACGATGCCAGTCCTATGGCAAGCTGCCCGGCTATCCATGTGCCGGATGCCGCCCCGGCGGGGGTGCTTATCAGCATTGGCTCTATCGCCATTATCGATGCTATGATGTCCGTTCCTCTAAGGCTGAACAGAAGGAAGATTGGTATTATCACCATGCTTGCCAGCATTATCAAGCCTTGAAGGTATGTGGTCATAACAACGGCGCGGTAGCCGCCGGTAGCGGTGTAAAGCAGGATTATGCCGGCGCACAGTAACACCGCATGGATTGGTCTCATGCCGTATATGTGTCCTAGCATCATTGTTCCGCTCATAAGCAGCGCCCCGGAGTAGGCGACGTAGAAAAACAAAATGATGATGATTGCCGCTAGTCTTAAGACTTTCTGCTTGTCGCCAAATCTGTTTTCCAAATAATCCGGCCAGGTGATGCTGTTCATTTTCGCTGTGAATATTCGCAGGCGTTTGCCGGCGTGTCCCATGCCGAACATTTCGGTCAGGGTCAAGGGAACCATCGCCCATAGCGCGGCTATGCCGAACACGTAGGCGGTTCCCACCACGCCCAAAAGAAGCCACGCGCTTCTTCCGGTAGCTCCGGTGGCTATTGCTGTAACTACCGGTCCTATGCTTCTGCTTCCCAGATAAAATTCGGCACTTGAGCTGCTGGCGCGTTTGCTAAAGTACAAGCCCATTGCGGTTAAGCCCAGTGTGTACGTGATGATAATCACAGTGATTATTGTTAGTGTGTTGTCCATCGCCAATTCTCCTTCCAGCGGATGATGTTTTTAAGGTTTTTTATGCAGGCCGCACATAAAAAATCCGATTATAAGCACAATTATTGGCACTAGTATCAGTGTTAAAATACCCGGCATTTTACGGTCTCCCTTATATTTCCAGGCTGCCGGCTCTTTCGCCGTAGCTGTATTTTCCTTCCTTGGCGGCGGCACTTTCAAAGTACTCCCGCTCGCAACAGTCGTCCCCCCAAAGGAGGTTTTTCGTTATTTTTTGCGATGTTGTCCGTGTAAAGTTTTCTATGTTTGTGGTATCGATCACGTCGCAGTACATTGACGCAAATGGTTTGAACCATGCGTTTGCTTCAAAATACCCTAGCCATACTTCCGCATAAGGGCAGCGTACCCCGCCCATTTCTTGTTTCCAGCCGGTCCAGGCTATTGAAGGGAGGTCGTTTGCCTGCGGGAAGTTTTCCACGTTTGTTTCGATGCCTAAGGCGGCTGCCCGCTCGCGAGCGCGGTCTGTGCGGTCAAGGCCAAATTCAAAGACGGCTTTTTGCGCGATGGGCAGGGCTTTATCCGCGCCAAAAGCATCTTTCAGCGTTTTGCAAAAGTGAAAGTACAGCATGGCGAATTGTTTGCAGGCAAGGCGCAAATCCGTCAATTCTATCGCGTTTTCGGTTTTATCCATAAACTAGTCTCCTCTTGGCACAAAATAGCATTATTTTGCAATGTTACTATAAAACTTTGAGTATGTCAATACTTTAATTTTCACCAGCGGTTCTAAATTTGGCCATAATATAGGGAGAAAGATTCTCACGAAGGCGCAAATTGGGAGTAAATTCACAGCCCCGCGCCCGGCAAAAGCCCGGCAAGCCGCAACCTGCGGCCGCAGGTTGCGGCCGCCTCCCGAAAATGGCGCAACGGCACAGCGAACCTTTGGTTCGCTCTTGTTTCTTCTATATTATGGCAAGAAAAGCGCGGCCTTATCGTAAACCCGCCCGCCCATCTATTCATAAAAAAGTATGCCTGCGCCCCGCAAAGACCTTGCAAGCGAATTCGATAAAATGGTATACTGGGTTTGGGCGGGCTGTTTCAAAATTTTAGAGCCGCCACGGGTGTTTGCAAAAAATGTTTCTAAAGCGACTTACGATTCTCGGTTTTAAATCCTTTGCCGACCGAACGGAAATTGAATTTTCGGGCGGCATTACTGCTTTGTTGGGGCCAAACGGCTGCGGAAAGTCCAATGTCGTGGACGCGGTCAAGTGGGTTTTGGGGGAGCATTCCTCAAAATCGCTTCGGGCCGAAAAAATGGAAGATGTCATCTTTAACGGCACGGAAACCCGCAAGGCGCTGAACGTCGCCGAGGTCGCGCTCACACTGGCCAACGAAACAGGCCTCTTGCCGCTGGATATGCCAGAGGTCGAAATCAAACGGCGGCTCTACCGCTCCGGCGAAAGCGAGTATTTTATCAACTCGGCGCAGGTGCGGCTAAAAGATTTACGCGAACTTTTTTGGGACACCGGCATCGGCAAAACGGCCTACTCGGTCATGGAGCAGGGCAAAATCGACCAAATCCTTTCTTCCAAACCCGAAGAACGCCGCGGACTGTTCGAGGAAGTCGCGGGCATCACCCGTTTTAAGGAGCGCGGGGCGGAGGCGCAACGCAATCTTAACAAAACTCTGGAAAATATGCGTAACGCCGAACTCATTTTGAACGAGGTAAAACGAAGCCACGACAGTTTGAAAGTGCAGGCCGAAAAAACACAAAGCTTCCGCGCCTTGCGGGACGAAATCTTCAATCTTGAACTTGACATTCAGCTCCTCCGGCTCAAACATTTCAAATACCAGCAAAGCGAGCGGGGCGAAAATTTAAGAGGGCGCACGGCCGAGCGACAGCGAATAAGAGATGAGATGGAGGCGGAGAACAAAGCCATTCAGGAGAACATGGACGAGGTAAACTCCATGGAAGCCCAACTGGTGGAGTTGCAGAAAAAAATCTACGGGCTGGCCGTGGAAAAAAATGCGAAAGAAAACGAAGCGCGGCTTTTGAACGAACAGACGAGCGAGCTAAAAGTAAAAATCGGCCAGAACGAAAGCCGGGAAAAACAGACGCTCATTAAAATAGAAGATTTAACGCTGGATGCCAGCGAGCAGGACGGCGTGGTAAGCGATCTGCAAAAACAAGCGGAAAGCATCGAAAAAAACATCGGCTCTTTTGAGGAAAACATAAAACTTGCAGCAAGCAGTATTGCCGGGAATGACGCGGCGGCAAAAAAGGCGGAGGAAGAAATCACCGGCTTTGAAAAAGAGCTTGCTGTGTTGGAAAAAAATCTGGAGCTTATAACCGACGACATTGTTGCCGAGTTGGATGCCGGGTTAAAAAAGGCCGGCTACTCCAGCGCGCAAAGGCGCAATGCCGAGGCCGCCTTGAATGACACGCTGGGTAAACTTAAAGCGATTCTTGGCGGGCGGGAAAAGCTTGTCCGGGATTTGGAGGCGGCGGGCGCAAGCGGATCGGCGGTGGAACCGGCGGAACTTTCGCGCATTGCGGCCGCTCTTGCGGCAGCCCTGGGCGAGGCTTCCAGTCTTGCGAATAACGCCACCGCGCTTTTTAGCGATTATCGGGAAAACTCCCCTCATTTTATTGATGATTTTCTTTCGCCGCAGGGTATTATTACAAGAAAACGCTCGTTAGACGAAAATATCCGGGGGGCGAAAGAGGGGATTGAACAAAGGCGTATAAAAATAAAAGCCCTGTTAGGCGACAATGCGAACCTTTCGATAAAAATTGATGAATATCGCACGACGCTGGAAGAGCTTAGGATAAACCTTGCCCGTATAAAAGCCCAGACGCAGGCCGCCGAGGGGCAGGCGAAACTTATACGCAGGGAGTTGACTGGCCAGGAAGAGCTTTTGAAAACTATCCGGGACGAGCTTTTTTTCGCGCGTAAAAAGCTGGAAGAGGTTAATGAGCGCGTAACGGATATTCAGGAAGAAATTGCCGCCATTTGGCAGAAGGGGACGAGTCTTAACGCCGATCTGGAAAATCTTGAAAAGGATATTGAAAAACGCAACTCCAAGGTTGCGGGCAGGAAAGATGCGATCAACAAGAGGGCGGCGCAGCTTGCAAAGGTGCAGGCGGAAATCGAAAAGATTCAGCTTGAGCTTGTGCAATCCGAGACCGAGATAAAAAACATTCAAGATAATTTTCGCGAAAACCATTCCCGCGACTTAATGGAATTTGAAGAGCGTATTTTTACGATTACAGCTAACGCTGCCGATCTTAGGGAGTCTCTTGTTAGCGCCCGGGCAAAGATGAAGGAGTTAGGTTCCGTAAACCTTATGGCCCCGGAAGAGTTCGCCGAAACAAAAGAACGTTACGAGTTTCTTAGCGGGCAAATGGCCGACTTGGAAAAGGCCTGCAAAGACTTGGAAGACTTGACTGCCGAGATTCGCCAGGAGGCCTGCGAGATGTTTCTTTCTGCATACAACCGCATTAAGAAAAACTTTCACAATATGTTCCGCCGGCTTTTCGGCGGCGGCCGTGCGGAGTTGCTTCTTTCCGATGCAAACCATGTATTGGAATCAGGCATAGAAATTTTCGCCCAGCCGCCTGGGAAAAAGCTGGAGCACATAACGCTGCTTTCCGGCGGCGAGCGTTCCATGACGGCGGTCGCTCTGTTATTCGCAACATACATGGTGCGCCCTAGCCCTTTCTGCCTGTTAGACGAAATCGATGCCGCTCTTGATGACGCAAATGTAAACCGCTTTGTCCATCTTTTGCGGGAGTTTAGCGCGACGAGTCAGTTTATTATTATTACGCATAACAAAAAAACTGTGGCTGCCGCGCAAACGCTTTTGGGTGTAACTATGGCGGAATCGGGCGTTACTAAGTTGATTGCGACAAAGCTAAAGAACTCCGAGCTTGTTATCGAAGATTCCCCCCAAAAAGAAACCCTCGCCGACGATTTTGTCGAAGAAGATGTATCCTACGAGGAGGGCCGCGAACTGCCTGCCGGGATTGACGATCCCTCCAAGGTAAGCGACGCCCAACTGCGCCCGATCCGCTCCGGCTTGAGAAAACGCCAGGGTTGATGTGCCGGGGGTGTTGCCGGGGTCTCTTTTCCAAGCCGCTTATGTGTGCTATTATTAGCTATGATAAGCGAATATTCATTACGGGTGCGCACTTACGAGTGCGATAGTTACAAGCACGTCAACAATGCCAATTACCTCCATTACTTGGAGATTGCCCGCTACCAATTGCTTAAAGACATTGGTTTCGATTACCCTAAGTTGATTGAAAGCGGCTACGGGATGTATATTGCCCGCATAGAAATTGACTACAAAAAGCCGGCCTTTGTTGACGAGGAGCTTGTTGTAAAAACCTACCCCGTCAAAAAGGGGGCTGTAAGCGGTGTTCTGGCGCAGGAAATCTGGCGCGGAAACGATCTGCTGGCCGGCGCACGGGTTACCTGGGCTTTTGTTGACTCCAAAGGAATGCCCGCCAAGATTCCCCCCCAGTGGGACGTGCCGGGCTTGTCCCCGGCGAAAGGCTGATTGGCGAATCCCCTGGGCTTGCAAGCGAGATGCCTCACGGGAAGGGGCGGCAGGCGGCGGGGGTGGCTCAGGCGGCACTTGGCTAGGTTTTTGTTGTTCGGCAGCCGGCGCTTTCCTTTCCAGCTAGAGCTATGACCATTCTGCCCCTTGACTTTGTTTTGTATAGTTGATACAGTGTGAAAAGCAAGGGCAAAGGCCAAACCACCGTAACATTGGGGAGCATTGATGACTAAGACAGAGGCTTTCAAGGATTTTGTTGTCAGATTCAAACATTTGATAACAAAAAATCCGCATTTAATAAAAACAACTCTGAGCAATATTTTTACCATGCGTTTAATTGGCAATAAAACTCACGGTGATTTAGCCGAAATAGGAATATCCGAATTTATCAATCAATTTATGTATGACTTTAGTTCGGTTCATGTTGGCAAAGAGTTGTATCGTGCAAAAAAACACGAAGAGGATATAAAAATAATAAATGAAATTTCAAAAGTTCATTTCTCGATAAGCCTCAAAGCTTACGGAGATGGACCGCTTCAATTGTCCACAGATAAAAATTCAACAATGTTTCCATATTTGAAGTCTTTTAAAAAAGACACAATCGATGATTTAAGTATTATAAAAACAATATTTGGCTCGAAAGAATTTTCCGAATTTGAAAATATAAATGTATTGCCGTTAATATATGATGAGAAAAATAAAAAATGCAATATTATGGTTTTTGATTTTGCAAAAGCGATGACATCTACAAGATCAATTATATTGGAAAGCGAAGGAAAAGGCAGAAAACATCCAACATTTCGTTTTTTCGATTCAAATAAAAATTACATTTGTGAAGTCCGTTACGGCGATGCTGCCGCCAATGCGCTTCAGCGTGGATTGTGGACAAACACAAAACACGCAACGCCATATTTTAATTCCGCAACCAATGGCTGGATTGACTATTCTGATAATGCTATTCTTGTAAAACTGTTTTCGTATGCACTTCTTTGCACGGCGAAAGGGCATCAGGAAGCACTAACGTTTCTTGCGCGTGATATTGACGAACAAAAAACAAACATGAACGGATAATCGATATGTCTGATATTTTATTTGATGATTTAATTCTTGATACCCCAGAAACTCATGCAATAAAATACACGGGTTCTAAATTGAAGCTATTGTCCTATATACTCAATCTTTCTAAAAAAGTTACTGGAAACTTAAAAAACGCTATTATCTTTGACGGGTTTTCCGGCTCTACAAGAGTTAGCCAGGCATATGCAAAAGCTGGATATAGGGTTTATGCCAATGATATCGCCCCGTATACAAAAGTTTTTAATACAGCTTTTTTAATGAACACAAAAGAGCCAAAAAGTTATCAGCCGTTAATCGATCATTTTAACTCCATTAAGCCTGTTGACGGTTGGTTTACAGAACATTACGGCGGAGATGGAACGCAAAAAATATCGGCTAATGGAGACGGCTTAAAAAAACCGTGGCAAAAGAAAAACACTCGCAAGTTAGATGCTATCCGTGAAGAAATTGATAAATTAGAACTTGACGAAGTTACAAAATCAGTTGCCATAACAAGCTTAATACTTGCGTTAGATCAAGTGGACAGCACGCTTGGGCATTATGCCTCATATTTAAACGAATGGTCGCCGCGCTCGTATAATGATATGAAGTTAGAAGTGCCAAACCTATGGGTAAACAATAAAAAAAATGTCGTAATGAATCAGGATATTTTTAATGCGATAAAAAATTTGCCGGATAATATAAATATCGCCTATTTCGACCCACCTTACGGCTCGAATAATGAAAAAATGCCGCCTTCGCGTGTCCGTTATGCGTCATATTACCATATTTGGACGACAATATGTTTGAATGATAAACCGGAAATTTTTGGCAAGGCAAAAAGACGGGCAGATACTTCCGATACAGTTGCCGGTTCTGTTTTTGAAGAATTTAGAAAAAGCGAATCGGGAAGGTTTATTGTTATTGAAGCTATCGAAAAACTTATAAAAGAAACGGCCGCAAATTATATTATTTTGTCCTACAGTTCAGGCGGAAGAGCAACGGCTCAAGAATTAAGCAATGTTTTGAATAGTTATGGTAAAATTATAGAAATAGAAAAAATAAATTACAAAAAAAACGTTATGGCTACAATGAAGTGGACAAATGATTGGGTAAAAGATGTTGAAAAAGAAAATTTAGAATACTTATTTTTGATGGAAAAACGGTAATGAGCTTCAGCAACTTCCAGCAGTTAAATTTTTACAATGCAAACTGTAAAGTATATTACTGGCACAAGGCCGGGAGTGATAAAAACAAACACATTATCCTGTTGCACGGTGCCGGGTGCGATCACCTTATGTTTGAAAAAAACATAGGCATATTCGATAGCTCCTATAACATAATCGTTTGGGATGCACGCGGGCATGGATTGTCTAAAATGGATAAATCTGTGCGGTTTGCCTTTAAGGATATGTTCGACGACTGCTTGCAATTGTTTGAGATTCACCAAATAAAACAAGCCGTTATTATAGGGCAGTCAATGGGAGGAAACCTCGCGCAGGAAATTGCGTATCGTTACCCGGAAAAAGTTACCAAGCTAGTGCTTATTGGCAGTACAATAAATGCCAGCAAACTAAGCCCCCCGGAAAAACTTGCGATAAAAATGACTCGCTTTATTTTTAGCGTGTACCCGTGGAAACTACTCATTAGCCAAAGCGCAAATGTTTGCGGGAATACCGGCCATGTAAAAAATTATGCGAAACAATGCTTTGAAAAAATTGGAAAAAAGCGATTTATCGAAATCATAATGTCGCTGTTTGATTGCTTGCACGGCAACGACGAGTATCGTTTTAGCGTGCCTGTGTTACTCATCTGCGGTGCTGACGATAAAACCGGCAACATAAAAAAGACAATGGCGGCATGGGCAAAAATTGACGGCAATTGCACGCTGTTTATAATCCCCAATGCCGGCCATAATTCCAACCAAGATAACCCGGAAGATGTCAACAACATAATACTGACATTTTTGGGGGAAGGCACTGATTAACCCAACGCAACCAGTGCCCCCCGCCGGTCAAAGACTCTTTGCCATGTTGCGAACTTCGGCGGCCAAGTAAAAAGAGCCGGTACACAAAAGCGCCTTTTTCTCGCTTTGCGCCAATTGCCAAGCCGCCTTAAAAGCCTCCCCTGTGTCCTTGACCAAACGAACCTTTGGAGGCGACCCCTGCCCGGCCGCCATCGCGGCAGCCACCTCGCTGAAAACCGCGAAAATTTTATCCGGCTCGCTTATCTTGAAAGTTCCCGGCGTGGTAATAACCACGGCGGAAAAATGGGGAAGCAGAACCTCGGCCATGCCTTTTATGTTTTTATCCTCGGCGCAACTGAAAATAAGAATATGGCCGTCGCCGTAAATCGAACGGAAAGTTTCCGTGCAAAGATCGACACTTTGCGGAGTGTGCGCTCCGTCAATAACCAAAATCGGGTCTTTTGAAACAAGCTCAAACCGCGCCGGGAGATTTAGAGCGGCCAGCCCCTGTTTTAAGGCTTCGTCTTTTATGTCCGGGAACACCGTTTTTAGCGCAATAATCGAAATCGCCGCATTTTCCGCCTGAACCGCGCCGCTTATCGGAATCGCCAAGCGAATGGGAGCGTCGGCAAAGCCGTTAGCAAGCCCGCCGGTAAGAACAAGCGAAAAATCCGTGCCGCCGCTGTGCACCTCAAGATTTTCGATCTTTGCCGCTTCGGGAAAATACGTCAGCGGGCTTTGCCTTTCCTTGGCCGTTTTGCGAAAAACCTCAAGGGCATCATCGCCTTGCTTGGAAACAATAACCGGCTTCCCCGGCTTTATAATGCCGGCCTTTTCGCCCGCCACCGCCGGAATCGTGTTCCCCAAAAACTTGGTGTGTTCAAGCTCGATAAGACTTATAATGGAAACAAGCGGATCAACAACATTTGTGCAGTCAAGCCTGCCGCCCATGCCCGTTTCAATCACCATAATATCACACTTGGAAATGCGGGCGCAGATGAAGTAAAACAAGGTAAAAAGCTCGAAAAAAGTCGGGGCTTCGCCGTTTTCGACAGCCGGGTCAAAGGGGGAGTTTTCCAGCTTTGCAAGCTCCCTGTCCACGACCAGCCTTACCTCGTCGCCGGCCTTGCAATAGACAGCCTCGTCAAAAAAATCATCGCCCAGACAAACCCGTTCTCGAATATCGCTTACATGAGGCGACATATAACGGGCGACCCGGTAGCCGGCGGCCGTCAGCATGGAGGTTGTCATAACGGTAATCGAACCCTTGCCCTTGGAGCCGGCAATGTGGATAGAGGGGGCGCAACGCTCAGGGTTCCCAGCAATGTTGCAAAGTAATTTCATGCGATCAAGGCTGAAGCTCCTTGGAACCTGCCCGCGTTCAAGGTTGGCAAAGCTCGTAATCCATGAAAAAAACTCCGCTGATGAAGCAAAACAATCCGAATCTCTATTAACCATGTTTATTTTTACAAAAATATTCAGCTTTGTTCAAGAGGCCGGCGACTCAAAGTCTTCACTTTGCCGATTCCCACATTTCTCTCATTTCCTTGCGGGTCATGGGGGTCAAGTCAACTTCATTTTTGGCATCGTGCATAGCCTGCATTGTCTCGGCATTATATCTCTCCGGCTGTGCAAGGACAACATCGAAAGGAAAGCCCTTGTGTGCGACAAACTGCTTCATAAACACGCGCACAGCGTCGGCGGTAGTCAAGCCTATGCCATTGGCGATTCTGTCCATGTCTGTTTTAAGCTGGGAATCAATGTTTTCAAATATATCCATAAAATCCATCCATAGTTGATTTTGCCATAGAAACCTCGTTTTGCCAAGCGCGGGCAGACCTCTTGCCGGCAGGCGGTTGCTCTTTCCAGATAAATTTGGTATATTATTAGTAGGCCAAACAGGAAACCGAGCGTCATTACGAACAGCTTTGATTTCGGGTTGACGGTTTAGGCCGCTTTTCCAAAAAACCATTTAGAATGGAAGAAACATGAGCGAAAAAAGACACATTTACATAGATTTTAACGCCAGCACCCCACTTAAACCCGATGTTAAAGCGGCAGTAATCGAAGGGCTGGATTCTTACGGCAACGCCTCCAGTATGCACACCGCTGGACGCTCCGCAAATGCAAGGGTTCAACAAGCCAGAAAAGCCGTGGCCGAACTTTTGGGCGCGCCCCCGCAAAGCATCGTTTTTACATCCGGCGGCTCAGAGGCCAACAACACCGTCTTTCAAACCATGCGCAGTCTTGCCTGCTCCGAAGACGGCAGTTTGCTCAAAACTGGCCGCAACGAGTTTATCGTAAGCGCGATCGAGCACCCCTGCGTTTTGAACGCCGCCCTTTACCTGCAAGAAAACGGCTTTAAGGTAACGGTCTTGCCGGTGGACGAATACGGCAAGCTCAAAATGGACGCGCTCAAAGCGGCACTAAGCGAAAAAACCCTCTTGGTCTCGATAATGACCGCCAATAACGAGATAGGCACGGTTCAAGATATAAAAGAGATTTCCCGGCTTGTAAAAGCTTGCGGCGCGTGGATGCACACCGACGCGGTGCAGGCTCTGGGCAAGATACCCCTCAACGTGGAAGACTTGGGCGTGGACTATCTGACAGTCTCGGCGCATAAAATCTACGGCCCCAAGGGAGCCGGCGCTCTGTATGTCAAAAAAAACAGCCCGCTCATACCCCTTGTGCATGGCGGGCATCAGGAAAACGGCCTGCGGGCGGGGACTTACAACAATCCCGGCATTTTCGGTTTTGGCAAAGCGGCGGAAATCGCCGCCGGCGAGCTTGAAGAATACGGCAAGCAGATGGCCGCTTTGCGCGATCAGCTAAAAGAGGGGCTTTTACGCGAAATTCCCAACGTAAAAATTAACGGCCACCCCCAAGACGTTCTGCCCAACACCTTGAATGTTTCGTTTACAGGCGCAGAGGGCGAGGCGATTCTTTTGGCGATGGACATTCAGGGTATCGAGGCCTCTACCGGGTCGGCCTGCGCCTCTGGAAGCCTTGAGCCTTCCCATGTGCTTGTCGCGCTGGGCTTGGGGGCAGAGCTGGCGCACGGGTCTATCCGCTTCAGTTTGGGCTGGGGTATTACCAAAGACGATATCTTCTATATAATAGAAAAAATGCCGCCAATAATTGCAAGATTAAGGGCGATGGCGCAATAAAACGCCGCAACAGGAGTTTTTATGACAGATTGGTTATATTCAGATACGGTTAAGGAGCATTTTACAAACCCGCAAAATGTCCTTTGGGAAGAAGAGGGCAGTTTTGGCGCAGATGCCAGAGGGGTCGCCGGCGCTGTAAAGTGCGGGGATCAAATGCTGATGCTCCTTAAAATCAATGACGATGTTATTACGGATGTCCGCTGGAAAACCTACGGTTGCGCCAGCGCGATTGCAAGTACCAGCGTGCTTTCGATGATCATAAAAGGAATGAAGATCGAGGAAGCGTACAAGTTGCGCCCGGCCGATTTGGTCGAAAAACTTGGCGGACTTCCCGACTACAAAGTCCACTGTTCCGTGCTTGGCGACAAGGCTTTGCGAAATGCCATCGATAATTATCTGGAAAAAACAGGCCGGGCGGGCAATCTGAAAGAGCCGGTTACCGTAATTTGCAATTGTCTTGGCATTACAGACAAGGATTTGGAAACCGCGTTTAACAACGGCGCGCGCAGTTGGGAAGAGCTTCAGCAGGCGACCAAAATCGGCACGGTTTGCGGAGAGTGCAAGGAAAACGCCCTTGAGTTGCTGCACGGGCTGGAACACTTGCATTCTTAGCGAAACACTGATTAACTCGACGTTAATCAGTGTTTCGCTATGCATTTGCTCATTTCATTGCGCAAAATGCGGGTAAGAACGATTATTAAATCCTCGATGGGATTTAATAATCGTTTCATTAGAGCCTTAGCCCGGCACAACTCGCAAGTTGCGCCGGGCTTTCCCTAAAAGTCCAGATTGTAAATCCGCCGGGCATTGCCTGCAAAAACCTTCTCGTGGTGCTTTTCCGGGATAACGTATTTTATAAAATCGATGTAGTTTTCGATATTGGCAAGCGGCCAATCCGTCCCGAACATAAACCGGTCGTAGGCTCCCGTGTAACTTATCCATGTGCGCATCTGCTCAACATATCCCTCTTTTTCCTTGAAAAAATCGGCCATATCCTGCTTCCCCTCTAAAATGCCGGATAAATCCACCGAAACATTTTCGTTTTTGTTGATAACAGCCGCCGCATCGACAAACCAAGGGTTTCCAAAATGGCACATAACGAAGTTCGTCTTTTGGTAGGCCGCCGCAAGCTCGTCCAAGGTTAGCGGGTGGCAGTATTTCAAGTTGGCCGTCGCCGTGGCCGTTTCGCCCGTATGTATCGCAACCGGCTTGCCGTATCGCGCCGCAAGCTCGTAAACTGGAAAATAGGCCTCGTCCCAGACATAACGATGAATGTAGCCGGGGTAAATCTTTATCCCCACGCAAGCCTTTTTTTGCAAATGCCCCTCCACCAAATCGTAAGAGGCCTTCAAATCGCTAACCCAAGGGGTAAAACTGTCCAGCCCAATGCAGTAGCGAAGAAAGTCCGGGTAATCGTGCGCATCGAGCGCAAGTGTCCGGTTGCTCATTACCACCGCGCCGACCAAGCCCAAGCGGGCATATTCCGTGCGCATATGCTCCTCAGTATTTTCATGGCCTGCCCGCCGCGCCAAACTATCCGCCCGCGACTCTCCGGTAAAAATATGTATGTGCGCGTCAACAATTTCCATAGTGTTTGTATTCATCATTTCGACTGTCCTCAATTCATTATACACTTTCCGCAAACTCTCTCAATACCCCCTTGCACGAATTTTTCATTTGCGCTAGACTAAATAAGGGGCGTTTTGAGCGATTTTGACACGACCATGAAGAAAAAACGTGCGGCTTTTGTACAAAAAATTCAAGCCTTTCAAAAAAACGAGCGACAGCAAATTCTCGCCGCTTTGGAAACAGCAGATGCCGCCGGCGACTGCGGAGCCGCCGCTTTGCTGTTGGAACTGGGCGCAGATTCCCACACGGTTGTTGCGGCCTTGCTTTTGGAGGCCTTCCCGGACAAACCCTTGCCGGAAAGCCTGCACGGGCAATTCGGCGCGGACAGTGCCGGCATTGCGGAAGGGGTAAAAAGAATCGATGCCATCCGTACAAACAACGGATCGCTTGCAGAAGCGCAAAACATACGGAACATGATCTTTGCATTGACAGATGATATTCGCGTACTGTTAATCAAACTGGCGCAGAAGATGAACGCCATGCGTGTTTTGGATGCGGTGGCTAGTGCCAGTGCCAGTGGCGGCGGCACAGCCGGCGGCGGTTCGGCGGAAAAAGAGCGCAAGCTGGCGGCAAAAGAGTGCCTAGATATTTTCGCGCCCCTTGCCAATCGCTTGGGAATTTCGTGGCTTAAAAACGAGATGGAAGACCTTTCGCTAAAATTTCTCAACCGGGACACATATCAGCAAATAAAAAACCTTATCCAAGAAAAACGCGGGCAAAGGAGCCAGTTTTTAGACTTTGCACAGAAAAGCATAAAAGCAGAGGCCGCCGCGCTGGGTTTTAATGTAGAAGTAAAAAGTCGCGCAAAACATTTTTATTCGGTTTACATGAAAATGCGCAAACGGGGCAAAAGCGAAAACGAAATACTAGACCTCTTTGCCATGCGTATAGTTTGCGACACTGTAGAAAATTGTTACACCCTGCTTGGTGTCGTCCACCGCCTGTGGGAGCCGGTAAGCGGCTGCTTTGACGACTATGTCGCCAAACCCAAACCCAACGGTTATCAAAGCCTGCACACAACCGTTATGGTAACCTCAAGCTCGCTTGAAGCAAAACCGCTGGAAGTGCAAATTCGCACAGCAGAAATGCACGATATAGCCGAAAACGGAATAGCAAGCCACTTGATTTACAAAAAAGGTTCGTCCAAAGACACAGTGCAACCGGGAGAAGTTGGCGCGGTAAACCAGCTAAAAAACTGGAAACAGGGGGAGGGGCAAAAATCGCATAACCTTTCCGCCGCATGGCTGGAAGGCATAAAACGGGAAATACTGGGAAAATGGATTTATGTTTTTACCCCGCAGGGCAAGGTGATAAAACTTAAAGCCGGCTCAACACCCATCGATTTCGCATACCACATTCACTCGGCGGTTGGCGAGCGTTGCATGGGGGCAAAAGCAAACGGATCGATCATTCAGTTAAGCTCCCAGCTAAAAAGCACCCAGACTGTCGAAATCCTTACGAATTCTTCGGCGCACCCCAGGGCAAGCTGGCTTGAACTGGTAAAATCGCAAAAAGTCCGCAGTAAAATACGCGCATGGCTGGAAAAACATGATCCGACTTTTTCCATAGAAAAAGCTGTCGAAAAAAAGAAAGCCGAAGCCGAACAAGCCCCGGCCGCCAAGCCGCAAACCGTCGCGCCGCCGGTGGCCACCCTTGAGCTACCCATACAAAAAACGCTTTCGCCGCATTCATCCGCCTTGCGTGTACGGATCGAAAACGAAAAAAATATGCTCGTCAGCTTTGCCCGTTGTTGCAACCCGGTTACAGGCGATCTAATTAACGGATACATATCACGCGGCCGAGGAATAATCATCCACCGCCGGGATTGCCCCAGCCTGACCCAAAACCCAGAGTACGAAAGCCGCAAGATCGATGCCCAGTGGGAAAGCTCCGGTTCGGCACTCGTCAAGCGTTTCCGGCTGGAGGCAAAGTTTACGGCAAATTTGTTTTCGGAAATAGAAGGCGCAATACGCCGCTGCCAGGGACACCTTACAGAAGGCCGCTTGGAGGAAACCCCGGATCGCAGGCTTACCGGTTTTTTCACAATCCAGCTTGCCAACGAAACCGATCTAAAAACCGCAATGAAAAACATTCGCGGCATCCCCGGCGTAATCAACATTCAGCTTTGTTAGCGGCCGCATAACCCACAACCCCGCAAAGTAAGCCCCGGCAACCCCCAAACCGGGCAACCGCCCGCTGGTTTCCCCCCATTGGGGCGGCAAGCGCTTCCCTATAACTCCTTACCCTGCAACAAGTTAGCATTTAAACATTGCGCCAGCGGGGGGATTTTTCGACGGCAAACAGCAAATTTTACATACAAAATTTTATGTACATAAAATTATTTTACTGAATATGTGGAAAAAATTGCTTTTTCGTTGACAAGCTGGGGAAAACTGCTTTATAATGGTAAATATGAAGACATACCGGCAAGATGATTTTACGATAGTAAAATTTGGATTGACGTTATCTTGCCGGCGATTTTATGATTGTAAAATTATCGACGAAGCATAGAGGAGGTATTATGGTTCGTTTAACCGATTATGAACGGCGAATGCTGGACGGCGAGTTTGGAGCCTTTAAACAAGCGGCTATTGAAAAAATAGTGGAATATGCCAACGCGCTGGGGGCAGAGGAGCTTTGCAAGGTCTCCAAAGCGACAATTTTTTTCGGCGCGCATCATTATCTCGATGCGGTGAAGTCCGAGGATTACAACAAGATTTTTTCCACGATGTACCTTTGCAGCGACAAGGCAATCCCGGTCGATAAATTCGAGCGAAGCTGTTTTAGCCAGACCTGCGTGTCCCCTTGCGACCAGTACGTTTGGGAGCCGCTAGGCCAAACCAAGGAATTTTTTGACAAGAACAGCCGATACCTCGATATTGTCCACAAAGCCGGCGTTTCTATCGCCGGTAGCTGTACGCCCTATCTTATAGGATGCATCCCTTTGAAAGGCGAACATTTTGTTACGACAGAATCAAGCAACGTCGTTATGTGCAACTCGGTGTTCGGCGCATACGGCAACTCTGGCGGAATCGAATCGTCGGCGTGGAGCGCAATATGCGGGCGTACGCCTAAGTGGGGACTCAGTATTCCCGAAAACCGCTTGGGGACAGTTGTCTTTAACATAAAATGCCCGGCAGAAACCGCTGTCGATTGGGACGTGATCGGGTATACAGCCGGCCGCTTGCTTCCGCCCCACGGAATACCGATCTTGCAAGGCGATTTCCCCATGCCAAACCTCATCAAGCTAAAACAATGTTTTGCAGCGTTGGCAACAACAAGCAGTGCCGAAATGTGCCACATTGTCGGCTTTACACCAGAAGCCCCGACGCTCGAAGCGGCACTGGGCGGCAAAAAACCAAGAGCCGTCATTGACATAACGCCTGAGCATTACAAAGAATCTATGGATATGATTTGCGACAAGGGCAACGGCGACGTTGACTTTATCGCCTTGGGCTGTCCCCACTATACATTAGAAGAAATACGCGACACGGCATGGTACATCGAAAACAAGCGCGTAGCCCCCGGCGTTAAACTTACAGTATGGGCAGATTACGCCATCAAAGAAATGGCTAACCAAAATGGCTACACGGCTATTATAGAAAAAGCCGGCGGCCACATTTTGACAGGCGGCTGTCCCTTGGTCGTTGGCCGCACAATGTTCGAGGGATTAAAAGGGATGGCCACAGACGGCGCAAAGCAAGCGCACTATATCCGCTCTGATCACGATGCGCCCGTCTACTATGGAAGCATGGAGCAATGTGTCGATGCGGCTATCGCCGGCAAATGGAAAGGAGGCGAGTTTTGAGCAAAAATATATTGAAAGGCCGAGGAGCCATAAAGGGAGTAGTAGAAGGCAGTGCGCTTGTGTGCAAAGAAAGCATACAAGGTTGGGCCGGTGTTAGCGATATTACCGGCGAGATTATAGAACACGGCCACACACATGAAGGTGTCAATATCAAAGACCGTATACTGGTATTGCCATGCACGAAAGGCTCAAACGGTTGGTCATGCCATTTCCACTCGGCCATGATAGCGGGATTCAAACCCGCCGGCTGGGTGTTTAGCAAGATGGATTCCCGCGCCGGTGTGGCGGCAGTGGTATTGGGCATACCAACCGTCGTAGATTTTACAGAAGATGACCCTTGCGATGTTATTCGCACGGGCGACTGGGTAAAGGTGGACGGCACAACCGGCATCGTAGAAATTATTCGCAGGGAGTAAAATTTATAGGGAGGTTTTATATGGAAAGACAGGCGGCCAAACCAAAATACGATATTATCGTTATTGGTGTTACAGCCGTTTTTTTTGCAGGCATCTTTGTATTCAGCCTCATCGATCAGGATGCTTTTAACACTACGCTGAATTTGGTAATCAACTTTTTAACTCATAATCTGGGTTGGTTTCTAAACATCGCAACAATGATGTGCATCTTGTTTTGTTTTTACTTCATGCTGTCAAGATTCGGCAAAATACGACTGGGAGGCAAAGATGCCAAGCCGGAGTTTTCGACCTTTACTTGGTGGGCTTTGTCCGTTATGGGCGGTATGGGAATGGGCATCGTTTTCTTTCCGCCGGCAGAAGTAATCGAATATACCTTCCGCCCCGCCCTAGGCTCCGGCCTTGAGCCGGGAAGTTACGCCGCACTTGTCTGGGCTATGGAAAACACCATGATGCACTGGACGCTGACACTCTATGGCGTGTACACGATAGCCGGCCTAATGGCGGCCTATGTTTGCCACAATATGAAACAGCCCTTTAGCACTGCTGCAACTTTGTATCCGTTGTTAGGTGAAAAAGCGTACCGTTATCGCAGTTGGATTGACGGCCTTGTTGTATTCGCTATCGTTGGGGGCGTGGCCGGCTCCTTCGGTTACGGAATACTTCAAGTGGCGGACGGGTTAAACCAGCTTTACGGCGTGCCGGTCAATGCGGCGGCATATCTGCTCATTGGCACCGGGATCACGCTAGTTTACACAATCTCAAGCATAACAGGCCTTAAAAAAGGCATTCAGTGGCTGGGTAGCAACAATGCAAAATTATTTATCGCAATGCTGGCTTTTGTCGTTATTTTTGGGCCGACTGTTTTTTCGCTCTCTTTGGGGACTGAATCTACCGGCTCCATGATTACGCGATTTTTTACCAACATGACTTTCAACGAACCTATGGAGGGAGCGGATAAATGGTCGGTGTGGTGGAACTGGCTGTGGTATCTCGATTTCTTCATTTTTGCGCCCGTAGTGGGGTTTTTCTTGGCGCGTTTGGCAAAAGGACGCACAATCCGCGAATTCGTTACGGTGAACATGGTTGCACCCGGCGCATTTTGCATGATATGGGTTTGGTTTTTTGGCGGGCTTGCCGCTTATTCCCAATTCATGGGCGGGCTAGATTTGAATGCGATTATGCTGGAGCGCGGTGTCGAATCCGTTATGCTTACATTGTTTGACAGTTTGCCGCTCCCCATGATTTCCCAGCCTGTCATGATTTTCCTCGTTATGGTTTCTTTTATTACGATGGCTAACGCTGTTACTTCTACCGTTTCAAAAATGAGTTTGAAAGACGATGTAGAAAGCGACGGCGATAGCGATGATGCGCCGAAAGGAATCCAGGCTTACTGGGGTTTAATGATGGGCGGTGTCGCGTTGATCTTCCTGCTTGCCGGTGGTTTCGACGGCGCGCGCGGGGTCAAATTGCTGGTGGGCTTTCCTGTCATGTTTTTGCAAGTGATCGTCATGTATGGTTTTGTGCGAATGTTCATGAAGAAAAGATATGTCGAAGCTGTGGAAATTGAAGGGAAAGAAGCCGTGGAAGAGGCCCGGCTGGAAGATTCTAAACACGGAGGAGATAAAAAATGAAAGTAACGGGAAATTTTTTAAGCAAGGCAGAAATGGAAAAAATCCACACAATGTCTTTGCGCGTCTTGGCAAATGTCGGCGTTTCATTCGATGATGAACACGCGCTGGAAACTTTTCGCAAACATGGCGCCCGGGTAGAAAACGACGTGGTTTATATTGACGAAGCTTTGTTAAACAAAGCCTTGTCAACCGTGCCTTTTACCTTTGACATTTACGGCCGCAATAAAACAAAAGTAGTTGTCGGGGGTGGCCATCAGGTGATTGCCCCGGCTTCTGGCCCGCTGTATGTGTTAAACGGCGAAGACATTCACCGTAACACTGCGGAGGACTACAAAAACTTCCAAAAGTTGCACCATAACAGTCCGGTTATGGATATGCTCAACCCCAACTTGATCGAACCTTCCGACATAAGCCGGGAAGTCGTGCGCAACTATCAAATGGCGGTGTGTCTAAAGTACACCGAAAAGCCTTTGCTCGGCTTAACAACCTCGCCGCAGGACGCGGTGAACAGTATTGAAATGACACAGCGTTTTTACGGGTTTACAAGCAATGTTTTGCTGGGCATCGTCAATGTCATCTCTCCGTTGAAGTATGACAAAACCATGCTCGAAGCACTCCGTCTTTGCGTGGAACGCGACCAGCCGGTAATGGTGGCCTGCTGTTCGCTCCCCGGCGCGACCAGTCCGGCTACTCTTTCTGGCACAATCGTGGTAAACAATGCCGAAGTATTGGCGGGGATTGTCTATGCGCAACTGTTGCGGCCAGGTGTCGGTGTTTTATACGGCAACACATCTGGTAACTGCGATATGCGTTATGTGAACATAAGTATCGGTGCGCCTGAAACATCGCTCTTTATTTTTGCGGCGGCGGCTATGGCAGAGTATTACAAAATTCCATGTCGTACCGGCGGCGCGTTATCCGATTCTAAAACTGTTGACTGGCAGGCCGGCGTGGAATCATCTATTACTATGTTGCCTTCACTTATGTCCGGCAGCCACTTTATCCTTCATGCCTGCGGCGTTATGGATTCTTTCAACATCATCAGTTATGAGAAATATTTGCTTGATGAGCAGAATATTCAGATGTTGCGCAGAATTACTCAAGGCACAGAGATTTTGGATAACGAAGAAGAGTTTGCAAACATTCTGGAGGTTGGCACGGGTGGTCAGTATTTGCAATCGGGTCATACTATGGAGCATTTCCAAGACCAGTTGTACAACCCGCTATTGTTTAACAAAATGGCTTACGAGGTTTGGGAGCAAAAGGGTTGTCCGTCGGCGGTGGAAGCGGCGGGCAAAGCCGTAAAAAAACGGCTGGAGGATTACTCTTTCCCGGAAATGCTGCCCGATCAGGAAAAGGTGCTGGAAAGTTATATTGGGGAGCTGATCCGTACCATATAGGCAAGCTCCAAAAACCCAAATGGGGTTTTTGGAGGTTGCCTGAAGGCTGCACTTATCAAAACGCCCCGGCTCCGTCTATAGGGAAACGCTGATTAACTCGAAGCTAATCAGCGTTTCCCGTTGCATTTGCTCATTTCATTGCGCAAAATGCGGGTAAGAACGATGATTAAATCCTCGGAGGATTTAATCATCGTTTCAATAGGTGGACATGAAGTTCAATCTTCTGTAAAATGAGGCTAGGAGCTTTATGTTTTGATAAGTGAAAAGCTAAGAGAACTGAGAAAAAACTCCGGGTTGACCTTACTGGAGCTTGCGGAAAAAACGGGCTTGTCCACGGCATATTTGAGCAATGTTGAACGCGACCGGACAAGTCCCACTATTAACAATCTGTTTAAGATTTGCAAGGCTCTCAATGCCGATATTACGGCCATTTTATCGAAGACTTCGACGTTTAAAACCGTGATTCGAAAAAACGAGCGCAAGAAAATTTTTAACAGTATCAACTCCAGCGTGAAGTATGAGTTGACATCAGAGGGGACTGGCGGGATTGTGGGTGTATGTATCACGATCCCGGCGAATCACTACGAAGAGGTTATATCGATGGGGCATGATCGCGACGAGCTTGGCGTTGTGGCAACCGGCTCCTTGGCCATGTATCTGGATGACCAAGAGCATATCCTTGAAGAGGGGGACTCCATATTCATCAAACGGGGCACTTCGCACTGGTACAAAAAAATCGGCGACGGGGCTTGTATCAGTTACTGGAGTTTTGCAATGCCTCAAGGCGCACCGGAATCGGCTTTGTAAACAGAATTTTACCGCCGGCACTAAAGCAAGGGGTATCTGCGTGCCATAACATGGTTATGAAAAAATTTGTTTCTTGGCGCTTTGTCGCCCTGTTTCTCGCCGTTGTTTTTTCCACAGCCTGTTTTGAAGGCGTTTTCCATTCGCAGTATACGCTTGTATTGCCAAGACCGCCGGAAGCCTGGGTTTCCATACTTGGCGAACCGCACTGGCGTGTGGAATGGCTCGCCCCAAACGGCAGCAAAAAGTTTCAAGACATTGCTCCCTCCCAAAGGCTGGAGTTTGAACTGCCGCAAACATGGATAAACGCCGTTACCGCATGGCCATATTGGCCAGCCTTGGGCATAGGCCCCGGACTTTTCCGCCCCTGCGGCGCGATTTTTCCCTACGACACTGTCGGCAGTCGCATTTATCTAAGCTGGCAAGCCGGCATAGACGCAGTCTTTTACTGGGAACTTGTAAATGCGTACAGACAAAACGCATCGACCTCCCGGGTTCCCCGCTTGCCGCAATACTTTGACTGGCTGCGCTTTAGGGAGCTGTTCCAAACCGACGTACTCCGGCAAGAGATGCGCGACGACCCCTGGCTTGCCGCTTGGCCTTCCATTGCCGAAAGAACCGTAAGCTCCGGCTTTGACCGCCGCCGCCTTGTGCCAGAGGCCGTCGTGCAAAGACCTATCCCCGTCCCCCACGGCGTTTGGCACGGCTCCTCCCCCTTTTCCCGGCCGCTAGTTTTCGAGGAAGGCCAGCCCCCGGTTTTCCCCGCACGGGCTTTAACCGAAGTGTGGATTTCCTCCGAAGGAATTTTACGCAGCAACAACAGCGCGTGGAGTTTTACCCCGTTTGAATAGCGATTGCAAACCTGTTTTAAGACAGACGGAAACCCCAGAGACGGAGCTTGCCGGCTCTGGGGCGCACCCTGTGTTATGCGATGTAAAAACTATTGCGAAATTCGCGCCTTAATTAGACCATGCCTCTTCAGCCAGCGTTACATATTGAATGGCTGTCCCTCTCAATATAGTGGTCTGGTTTGTAAACGTAAAAATGAACAACAGCCTGGTTGTGGTTACTCTTTCGTCAACCATTACGTCTACGACAAAATCAGCATTTGGGTATCTCCTTCTTGCTTCTTCCATAAGGTTGTCAAAGCCTACGCCGCGACCTTCAATGCGAACTTCTCCAAGGACTACAAAATCACGCCCCGGGCTTTGGGCGTAAAAAATAGGCGTTGTAAACCTTGTTACACAGCCTACAGCCAGCATCGCAAATACCAACACCAACATTCCCAACAAAAACTTTTTTCTTGCCATTGTTTACTCCTCTACTTTGGCAACAAAGTATATAATCATGCGTTGAAATTCATAAAACCTCCAAAATTTGATGAGTGTTCCGTAGCAGTTGGCATGAATACCGGCGGCATTCATGCCTCTGCCCTCATAAATTTCGTATTTTATGGCGCACAATTTACTGTGGATAAGAGATTTCCCCCGCTTTTTCAAAGCCCATTCGCGACGGCTAAAAAACGCTGATCTTGTATACAAGCGTTCTTGCAGGGCATTTTTGCGAATGTTGTTACTGGTGTAAAAATTGTTAGATTGTTTTAGCGAAAATGAATGGGGGGG
>JGI24700J35501_10930807_pt1 | contig 24939 bp, 22 predicted proteins | sample TergutTh196P1_FD_35501 | JGI IMG/M metagenome (IMG submission 35501)
TCGAACATGGTGTTGATCAAGCGTCTCAAATGGCTGCGGAATTTCAGCGATCACTGGCACATGGAAGTGTGACGCATCAGCTTGCCCTTGCGACGACATCACCAGATGCAAGTTATCAAACCGATCTGATGGAGAAGCTCATTGAAACCGTTGCTGCAGGTCAAACCATTGTGATGGATTCAGGTGAATTAGTGGGGGCAACGTATGCAGGTTATGATGCAGCTGCTGGGACAGCTATTTCATATAAATCAAGATGGGGCAGGTAACAAGGCTTCATCTCACCCAATTAAAAAAAGAAATCACCATTAGTATATCATATTAGGCAGGGGGTTGTCGATATGTCAAACATCAGTAAATCACAGCTTCTATATCGAAAAAAGCATGTTTATCAGAGAAATTCTCTTTAAACGTGCTTTTTTAAAATAGATTCTGGATGATGCACAAGTGTTTTCATACTTGAAAAGTGCAAGCGTCGGAAGTCACGATCTTAGGGTGTTATTTTTTCACGCCTGATTACTCACCCCAAAACTGTTGGGCTATTTTTTGTCCTTGGGTGATTTTATCCCACTGCTGCGCTTCAGTTAGCTCATTGCCATGATCAGTTGAAGCAAACCCACACTGATGTGACAGGTATAAGCGCTCTTTTGGAATCATTTTGCAAGCTTCGTTAAGGGCGTCCAATATGCGTGCTTCATCTTCTAATGTACTGGTTTTGCTAGATAGCAAGCCAAGAACCACTTCTGTGTCTTTATCTTTAAAGACTTCTAATGCTTTTAAAGAACCTGCACGCTCATCATCCCACTCTAAAAAGAAGCGGTCATACTGTTGTTGCCCTAAAAATAAGTCTGCAATTTTTTCATAAGAACCTGTTGACATATGACGAGAACGATAATTGCCACGACAGTTATGCGTCCAAACCTTTAAGCCTTGTTCTTTTGCATATGCAATTAATTCATTGTTAATTGCCACGAATTCAGTCGCAAGCGCAACTGTATCAATGTCGGTACGATCTTTAAAAGGAGAAGCTGGATTATCATCAGCAAACATCGCCCAACGACAATCATCAAGTTGGATAATTGTCCCGCCAGCCTCAGCGTATTCCAGCACAAATTCTTTGTAAGCCTGTAGGAGATCTTGTTTTAACGTGGCTTCACTGCTGTAGACTTCATGATAATCTAGATTAGCACTCCAAATAAAATCAAAATACACATGAGAAGGTGATGGGATACAAATTTTGATCGGTTGATCCGTCGCTATTTGTTTTATTTTTTTAAAGATATCAACAAAATGATGATTTTTACCCGTTAATCGATCAACAACTTTGATTCCTGCATCACGTCGTGTTTCAAAAGCTTTCGATCCGTCCTTTTCTCTAAAAACGGTTCCTCTTTCTGCAATGTAACGTTTAATCCCACCAAGTCCCCATAAAAAGTCTAAATGCCAAACTGATTTAGAAAACTCTCCATCAGAAATCACTTCTATCCCTTGATCAATTTGTTTCAAAACCACGTCTTTAATGGCTTTGCTTTCCACTTCTTCGTAACCTTCGAAATCTGTATAAAAAGGATACGTAATGTCTTCCCTTGCTTCTATTTCTCTTTTATACGTTAATAATTCAGATGGACGTAACAAACTTCCGACAATGTCAAATCTTTTACTCATGATCAATTCTCCTTATGCGCGCCTATTCGCTGCGCTTATTTTTTATTTTTATAAAGTCTAATTAGCCAATAACCACCATGACAAGCGGTGTCATCGCAAGTAGTAACACAGTCGTCAGTAATAAGAACAACACATTAATTCTTATCACCTCCTTTACTTTCAAATGTTCAGGTCCGTAGTAAAGGGGCGCCGTAATCGTAGCCGACGGTGTTAAGCAAGTCATGCTCGCTGCATAAGCCACAACAAAAGAGAAAACAACAGGACCAATCGGATGATGAATCAACAAGGCAGATCCTAAAGAAACAAAGAGGGTTAAAACAACTGTATTTGAGATAAAATTGGTTAAAACAACTGCAATGACAATGAGGACACTAAACAAGACGAATGGAGAAAGCACATGGGTTAGTGGTGTTAATAAATGTTGCATCCATACAATAATCCCTGAACTTTCAGCAGACATGGGAACACCCATGATCACGACTGCTGCGACAAAAAGCAACAGATTGATGGGAACATGCTTGGCACTTCTCGAAAAATCCATGACAGGTACAAATTGGTTATTTTCTTTCACATGAATCAAACAAAGGGTGATAATCACGATGATGGCAGGTGCGATGGGACCTATTCGGATAAAGTAAGTAGAAATCCCAACGAAAATATTTAATAAAACAAAAAGTTCTGGTAAAAGAATGATCAAAATGAGCACAAGCATCCCAACCAATGTGAAGATGCCTCGCCTACCAAGCGGTTGATCATGTTGTTTAATGTCGTTAACATCAAACTTTTTCAACGTATCTGTCTTTGGATTAATGATTCTAATACACAACATAATGATCGCAAACATGACAATACTGAAAGGAACGCCGACCATGAACCACTGAGCATAAGTGATTTCGATGCCAAAATTGTGATAAACAAGACCGATTAAAATATTAGGGAGTGTTTTTGCGATAGGAGATGCAATACTTAAAACCCCATTACCCCAAAACGTTCCTAACATGAAACAATTGTAAAGCGAATCACCTTTTTTGATCCCGAGATTTTCACAAATTTGTGCAGTTAAAGCAACAAACATAACAGCCAAAGCTAAGTTTTGCATAAACATCCCAATGACGAGGTTAGAAGCAAAAAACATCGCCATAAAGGCGTAAGGTCGACCTTGGACAAACTTTCTCGTGATAAACCAATTGGCAATCTTTTGAATGGCCCCTGTTTCATTTAAAGATTCACTTAAAATAGAAAAGGTCAAAACCAGCATAATCGAAAAATGTCCCAAGGAACTTGACCAGACTTGATTCGGTGTCATGCTCCCCGTCATGGCCAGCAGCGCTAAAAACAACAACGAAACCCAATGCGTGTTGATAAAAAGCCACATATAAATGGTCGGTGCGACAATGGCCAGTAAAGTAACGCCTTCTCTTGTCAACCCATTCGTGGGATTGAGGCCAAATAAGATGGCTAATCCGATGAGAATGGCAATGGCAAGATGTGTATATGTTTTAACATATGGTTTTCGTTTAAATTGATTCATGAGGAAACCTCCTAAAATTAGCATCATCCGATTACTATCGTCACTTTTACATTATACCATCTTAAAAAGGTTATCGCTAATACCAAAAATACATGTGAAGCTATAGAAAAAAGCTATAACTCAACGCCATAGGAAGAGACGACTGCTTTTAACTCGGCAAGGTAACGCTGGGCTTGTTGGGTTAAGCCAATGTCTTTATGCGCAACATAACCTACTTCGATCAGATCATCAACCAACAATGGGATGGAAATAATATGTTCACTGTTTAAATCAGCACTGACAATACCAGTAGAAATGGTGTAACCATTAAGACCGATCATCAAGTTAAAGATCGTTGCGCGATCGCCAACTTTAATGTCTTTTTTTGAAAATTCCGTACTCAGAATTTCCTCAGAAAAGTAAAAAGAATTATAATCACCTTGCTCAAATGACAACCGTGGATAGTCGACCAAGTCTTCTAATGTCACCACTTTTTTCTGTGCAAGTGGACTCGTTGAACCTGTAAAAATATGCGGTTTCGCTGTAAACAATGTATGAAAAATCAACCCATTTTCTCGAAAAGTCTTCTCCATGATTTGACGATTAAAGGTGCTCATGTATAAAATACCTATTTCGCTTCGGAGATTCTTCACATCATCAATGATTTCAAAAGTTCTCGCTTCACGCAAGGTGTATTCATATTCATCTGCATCAAGCTTTTTCACCATATTGACGAAAGCATTAATCGCAAAGGCATAGTGCTGCATGGAAATAGAGAAAACTTTACGCAATGGCTTTTTGCTCATCCAACGGGTTTCGAGTAAACTCATTTGTTCCATCACTTGGCGTGCATAGCCAAGAAACTCCACGCCATCAGAAGTCAAAGAAATCCCCTTAGGTGTACGGATAATTAAATCAAGTCCCAGGTCAGCTTCTAACTCTCGAAGGGCATTGGATAAACTCGGTTGAGACATATAAAGTTTTTCAGCTGCTTTATTAATCGAACGACTGTTCACAATTTCAATGAAATATTTTAACTGTTGTAATGTCATTTTTAACCTCCTACAAAATCATGCGTGAGAAGTTGAGAATGCATGTATCATAACGCATTTGAACATAAAAAGCAAGGCATAAAAAAGGTCTGTTTGATAAGACCTTGATTAAGCTTGCTGAAGTTGCATGCTGTTTATTTCACATCACTTTTTAAATTAGCTTGACTTGTAATAAACGCAGACCTTATCCCCACACACATCTTGGACATTACAATTCATGCCAAAAATTTTATTCAAACAGGCATTATTCATCAATTCATCAACGGTACCTGCACGAATCAATTTCCCATCTTTAAGCGCCACCATGTTATCAGCATAAGCTGAAGCAAAGTTAATGTCATGAATCACCATCACAATGGTTTTTCCTAACTCATCTGCCAATTTTCTTAAAATTTTCATGATGTTAACCGAATTACGCATGTCAAGATTATTAAGTGGTTCATCTAGTAAGACATATTCTGTATCCTGTGCCACGACCATGGCGATATAAGCGCGCTGGCGTTGACCACCTGAAATTTCATCTAAATATTGATGTTGAATATTATGCAAGGTCAAATATTCAAGTGCTTGATCCACTGCTTGATGATCTGCTGCTGTAAGCCGACCTTTTGAATGTGGAAAACGACCTAGCTCGACCAATTCACGAATGGTTAGCTTCACATTCGCAACATTCATTTGCTTTAAAACAGCCATTTTTTTTGCCATCTCTAAATCTTTAATCGAACGAATGGATTGACCATCGAGCATGATTTCGCCATTGTTGACTTTCATAAATCTAGCAATCATTGATAAAACTGTCGATTTCCCAGCACCATTTTCACCAACCAATGCTGTGATTTTTCCTTTTTCAATCTCAAGGCTCAAGTCTTTTACCACTTCTTTTTTCTCATAAACCTTTGTAATATTTAACAGTTTAATCATGGCCAATCGCCTCCTAGCTTGATGCTTTCTGATTTTTAAATAAGAGCAAATACATGAAATAAAGCCCACCGATAAAATTAATAATGACACTTAAATTCGTTGCTAAATTAAACACACGACTCACAATAAATTGACCACCTACGACGGCAATAATACTGATTAGAACAGCAATCGCAATGATATATTTATGTTTGTAACTTTGAACCAATTGATACGTTAAGTTGGTCACAATTAACCCTAAAAACGTCGCAGGACCTACGAGTGCAGTAGAGGCGCTCACCAACATCGCAATGATTAAAAGAAATATTTTAGAAAGTCTTCTGTGATTGGCGCCTAAACTCGTCGCCGCATCTGCACCAAGAACCATCACATCTAAATATTTAACATAAAATAAACTCATTAAAATAGCACTGATCATCACGATGGTTGCAACCGTAATCAAATCTTCATTAACCGAATTAAAATTAATGAAAATACGATTTTGTAAAATGGCAAACTCATCTGGATCAATGAGCATCTGAATAAACGTTGTTAAAGATGAAAAAACAGTGCCTAAAATCATGCCAGCTAGTAATAAGAAATGAATATTTTGATTCCCTTTTCTAAAAACCAAACTATAAATCACGAGCGAAAAAACGATCATGATGCCGACCGAGAGTAAGAAATTGGGAACACCTGTAATAAAATAACCACCTGTTGCGACAAAAAAGACCATGACTGACTGAATAAACATATACAATGCGTCAAACCCAATAATGCTTGGTGTGAAGATCCGCATGGTTGTCACCGTTTGGAATAAAACAGATGAATAAGCAATGGCAATGGCAACAACCGTCATGCTAACCACTCTCAGTCTTCTTCTTGGCAAAACAAAACCAGGATTAGGTCCCAAATTGTGAAAAAGGTACAACAAGATGGCGCTTAACGCAATGAAAAATAAAATACCTACCCAAATATATACTTTTTTTTGTGAATTAAGCATGCTTGGGCCTCCTTATTAACAAAAACAAAAAGATCGTCCCACCGATAATACTTACTGTGACACTAATGGGAACTTCAAATGGATGAATAATGAGTCTACCGATGATGTCACATATTAACAAGAAAATAGCGCCGCTTATGGCGACAATCGGCAACGTTTTTTTCAAATTATCTCCCATCATTAAACTGATCATGTTGGGAATGATGACACCGATAAAAGGAATAAGACCCACTGTGATCAAAATGGTTGATGAAATAAGAGAAACGATCACAAGTCCAAGGTTCATCACGGTGTTATAACTAAGTCCTAAACTTTTAGAAAAGTCTTTCCCGAAACCTGCAATTAAAAATTTATCTGCAAAAACATACGAAAGCACCAACAAAGGAAGACTGACATATAAAAGTTCATAATTTCCACGTAAAACAGTTGCAAAGCTGCCCATGAGCCATGTATTAACTCCTTGGACGATGTTAAACTCAAACGCAATATGGAACGTAATACTCGCCAAAATACCACCATAAACAATCCCAACCAATGGTACCAATGTCGTATTTTTCAACTTCACGCGATTAATGATCATCACAAACAGACCTGTTGTTAACAAAGTAAAAATAAACGTAAAAAAAGTCCTAGCGATAAAGCCACTTACACCTATCAACATGCTGATGAGAATACCGAGCCTTGCACCATCGATCGTACCTGCCGTTGTAGGTGCAACAAATTTATTATTCGTTAAACATTGCATAATCAAACCTGCCACACTCATACTCATGCCCGTAATGAGGATGGATATGAGTCTTGGAATTCGACCGACAACCAATAAGACTTGCGCATTTCCTTCCATGTTTAAGATATAGCTTACTGGGACATGCCCAATCAGCAGTGAAATAACTGATAAAGCAAACAAGACGATGAATACCATGAACAACTTCATCCGAGGATCACCTGTCTCATGTCTAAAAATACCCCATTAGAAAAATAATTACCCCTTAAAAAATTAACATTTTGCATCGATTCGGAGCCTCCGTTTCAACTTGGTCCATGACTCTTCTATTATAACATATGTGACCCAAATTTCCTAATAAAATCCACAAAACGAGCATCGTATATGCTCGCTTCATTTGCTCTTATTGATTCAAAACTTCACGAAGCCCTGCAATAACACCTGATACTTGAAGACGCATGCTTTGCAAACCGCCTGGTGCAATGTACCATGCTTCTGGATTTAGATTAAAAATATGCCCATTCGCACCAGCATCTGTCAAATTAATGATATCATTTGTAATATCAACTTCATGCGTTTCAGGGTCTCCACCATCTAACACATAGTTACGGTCGATAACAAAAATCATACTCGGATTAACCCCATAGACATACTCATTATCGACTGTCATGCCGTGATTCACACTTTCTCCTTCTTCATTAAGTCCAACCTCAGCATCCACATAAGGTACACCGAAGACATCATGAATCACACCAAAACGTCCGCCTGGTCCAAATGCTTGTAAATTACCTTCATTGTGCATAATAATTAATGCGTTTTGATCTTCTAACTGTGAAGACAAGTCCTCAGCTTCATCAAATAAAGCACGGATGGCATCTATTTCAGCTTGCCATGCCGCTTCAGCTTGGAAAATTTGACCTAAATACGTTTGGTTCTCAATGAAAGAACCACGGATATCTGCATTGTTCAGTCCTAAATCAATAGTTGGTGCCAACTGGCTCAATTCATCAAAAAATGGACGTGCACGACCTGAAATAATAATCAAATCCAATTCATAGCCTGCCATATACTCGATATTTGGCTCATGCAACGTTCCAAAATCAGCAAGACCAGCTTCTCTAAAATCACTCACCAAATAAGGAATGGCATTTTGTGGCAAGCCAACAACACGGTCACTAAAACCCATTAAATCAATTGAATCTAAGATGGCCATATCAAACACTGCAATGTTTTGTGGATTAACAGGCACCCATGTTTCACCAGAACGATGTGTTACCAATACCTCTTCTACTTCTCCTCCAGCCTCAGTCGACGCTTCTGTTGAAGAAACATCGCTTGCGGCGGGCGTATCTGTATCTGTTTCATCATTACCACATGCCACCATTAAAAACAACCCACACACGACCATTAAAACCCATAAACCTTTTTTCATCAAACTTCACCTCATATTAGTAAGAAAGTTTTGCACAAGCACAAAAAATCTTTTTTATTTTTATGTAATTGTCAGTTACGATAAACATTATACAAGATTTCTTAACGCAATGCTCCCATTATTTTTAGATAAATATAAATTTAAAACCTAAAAATTATTACATCTCCTTTTTTTGACCATAAGAAAAAGCTACTCAAAACTGAGCAACTTTAACACATTCTCAAAATAATTTCTATTACTTGATTGGCCAATAGATTTCCGTTACTAAATCACCAGCTGCAACATGTTGTGGATTATTTAAATAATACTCCACAAGTGCTTCACCAGTACGTTGTAATTTTTGTTCCACAAACCATTTTTGCATTTCCACGTAAACATCAATCAAGTCTTCTCTTGGTCCTTTATAGTAACCAACAGCATATTTACCGCTATGAGCTTCAATGGTTTTTGCTTTAATTTGTTTTGTTTCCGGAATAAATTCTTCTACACCAAAGCAAATTTCCATATCAATGGTATCTGGTGTTTCTCCAACGTACCGAATAAACACATTACTTGTTGCTTTCGCTCGTTTCGTGAAAGCATAAAGTCCTAATTTCATAAAAAACTTTCGTGTATGACGCATTTCCGCATAGGGAACAGTTGCTGCAATATACATCACTTTTACATCCGTAAATTGCGCTTCTTCCACTGAAAATCTCATTTCACCTGTCATTTAAGCATTCCACACATCATGACTTGTTGCATGCAGTCTTTCTTCACGAGACATTTTAGCAAGCTCGATCACTTTATCTAATGTTAATTGTAATGCTTCTGCTAAACGTGTTCCATATTCAACATCCGCTAAATAACAATGTGCTGCATGACGATATTTAATGTTATCTGTTACATCTTCAATGTTTCCACGTGTATTTTCAATTAAAAGTGCACGCTTTTCTTCAGTCATTAAACGATACAAGTCACCTGGTTGATAATAGGGATCATCGTTGATATATGGATCATGATGCCCAATGGTTCCTTCCATTTCAAGTTCTGGCTCTGCATAGGCTGGTTGTGGATCCCATTGACCATAACTATTTGGGAAGTATGGTGTTGTTGGATGATTTGAATCCACACGCATTAACCCATCACGGTGATAGTCGTTAACTGGTACTCTTGCTGCATTGACTGGAATCAAGTGATGATTCACACCTAAACGGTAACGTGCTGCATCGCCATATGCAAATAAACGTCCTTGTAATAATTTATCTGGAGATGGTCCAATCCCTGGAACAAAGTTAGCAGGATTAAAGGTTGATTGTTCAACTTCTGCATAATAGTTTTGTGGGTTACGGTTTAATTCCAACTCACCCACTTCAATTAATGGATAATCTTTTTTACTCCAAACTTTTGTGATATCAAATGGATTATCTCTGTGAGTCTTCGCTTGCTCTTGCGTCATCACTTGAATAAACATGGTCCATTTCGGGAAATCACCATTTTCAATAGCACCTAGTAAATCATTTTGTGAACTTTCACGATCTTTTGCAATAATCGCTTCTGCTTCTTCAACAGATAGATTTTCAATACCCTGTTGTGTTCTGAAATGGAATTTCACCCATACACGCTCGTTGTCAGCGTTGATCATGCTAAACGTATGACTTCCAAATCCGTGCATGTGACGATAACTCTTTGGAATCCCACGATCAGACATCACAATGGTAACTTGATGTAATGCTTCTGGTAACATGGTCCAAAAATCCCAGTTGTTTTGCGCAGAACGCATATTGGTATAAGGATCACGCTTAACGGCATGGTTTAAGTCTGGGAATAATAGTGGATCGCGGATAAAGAACACTGGCGTGTTATTTCCAGCCAAATCCCAGTTTCCTTCATCTGTATAGAATTTAACAGCAAATCCACGAATGTCGCGCTCTGCATCTGCTGCACCACGCTCACCCGCTACTGTTGAAAAACGTAAGAACAATTCTGTTTCTTTGCCAATTTCAGAGAAAATGCTTGCTCGGGTATATTTTGTAATATCATGTGTGACGGTGAATTTACCGAATGCCCCACTTCCTTTTGCATGCATCCGACGCTCTGGAATCACTTCACGGTTAAAGTGAGCCATTTTCTCTAAGAACCAAACATCTTGCATTAAGAGTGGTCCACGTGGTCCTGCTGTTTGTGAATTTCTATGTTCTGGTTGCGGTGCGCCATTTGAACGCGTTAATAATTTATCTTGACTCATACGATGTTCCTCCTAATTTTAAAATGGTTTAAGCCATAAAAATGTGAAACGCTTTGATTAAACTCATCCTAAATTGCAGCATTCATCTCAAGCTTCGACAAAAGCAAATGCTACAGTTCCAATTATAAACCATCCTATCTCTTTTTGTCAATCATCAAAAACAAAAAACTTCACATTTCCTCTCTTTTTTAGTTACTGTACAGCGCGCAGTGACAATTAACAAAAGTTAGCTCTTTTTTTAGAAAGATTCAAAGCACTTTCTCATAACGTCTTGATGAAAACAAGAATGCCCACATACTTACAAATCACTAAAACAATTAAAAAGATACGCATTGGCAAAACATCAATCCTTATCAACGGAAAAGCTAACATTGCACTTGCCGTCAACAAAATCGTCCACTTTTGTTTAAGCGTCATGCCTTTTGACCTCACGTAGTCGGCTAAATATTTTTGATAGATCGCTGTTCCTTTAAACCATTTATCAAAACGTTTTGAACCTTTCACAAAACAAAATGAGGCGATTAAGAAAAACTTGACACTTGGTAAAACGGGTAAAAAAGCACCCACTATCCCAATTCCCAAGAAAATAAATCCGACGACAACATAGACACTTTTTGCAATTTTATTCATATAATCCTAACACTCCTTTATTTCTGACGTCGACACAGCATCAAATCCCCCATTTATTTCATTGCTTCTTTCATCCTCACCCTTTTCGCATGGTAAGTGTGATCGGGTTTAATCGTTTTAATTAAGCATGTAAAGTAGGTATATTTAACAAGCGTCGTTAAAATAAGAAATGTTCGCATCGGTACCGTCGGAACGACAAAAAACGGAATCATCAAACTTGCACTTGCAAAGCTCAAAATAGATACTTTTTGCTTCAAAGTCATGCTCCTTGTTTGAACAAAATCAGCTAAATATTTCTCATATATTTTTGTCTGTTTAAACCAGTGATCAAAGCGTTCTGATCCACGAGAAAAACAGGCAGAAGCCAGTAGTAAAAAAGGCGTCGTTGGAAAAGGAATAAACGGAATGAAATTTGCAACAATTCCAAGTGCACCAAGCCCTAAAAAGATAAAACCTGCGATGATGTATAACATTCTTTTAAGTTGCTTCATTAAAGACAACTCCTTCCTGTTTTTTCATGATGCTATTGAATCAACCGACCGTGAACAATCATACGTGCATCTTCAAAAACATATTCACAAGTAGACAGACTGACAATTTGATCTGTTGGTAAAGGAACAATACCTGTTTGAATCATCGAAAGACCTGTAATATAGTGCAAGTATTCAGCAAACCGATCTCCTGTTGCAAAAGCATCTAAATAAGTGTCACTGTAAGCCCAGGCTAAATAAGCTGAGAAAATTTCATAATGACGCACACCTTCAGGGGTGTGAATGGTAAAAACAGGATACTGATCAAAGAAAGCTTGATCTTGAAAACGGATCAAATCGGAAAACATCGTCCCATTTAACATGTGGTGACCATAAATAATGGTTTGATGATCGGAAAAGTCTGACTGATTCCTCGCATCCATAAAAATGGCGCCGCTCGGATTAGATTCTCCTTTAAAAGTCGTGGTTAAATAGCGCACATTATCTTCACCTTGAACAATCGGATGATCGATATTCGTCCCAGGCATTTGAATCCATCCGACAATCGCTGCATTGATCAAGCGCAACCCTTCAAAATCAATTTCCGATGAATCAACATGAGCATCCGCTTCAACCTGAGCAAACGCCACATTTCGAACCGTTAAATGTTCCTGATCAGCTTGGCGATAACTTAACTGAATGGTGATGATCTGAAAAGCTGCATAACTAGCGGACAGCAGCGCCAATACAAAGAAAAGATGAAAGATTTTCCGCATTGTTCACCCTCCATTTCCTGTCAATAAAATTTTCTGATTCCCGTGTTGGATCAATTCAAGCTTTACCTCATACAGTTGATCTAACATATCTGGTGTCACATCCGCTACTTTTTGAGGCATGAGGATGACTCCACCCGCTTTTAACCCGATAATTTCATCACTAAATGTCATGGCATGATTAAGATCATGAAGTACCATGACAATGGTTTTATGATAAACGCGATTCAATTTACGAATCAATTGTAAAATGTTAAGCTGATACTTTAAATCTAAAAACGTGGTTGGTTCATCTAAAATCAGCATCGGTGTATCTTGAGCGAGCGCCATGGCAATAAAGGCCAGTTGTCGCCAGCCACCCGAAAGATCTGATAAACGACGATGCGCATACGGCGTTAACCCCGTTTCTTCAAGTGCCCATTGAATTTGCTTCTTATCTATTTGACTAAGCGATTGCCAACGGTTTTTATAAGGCATTCGCCCATAAGCAACCAGTTCTCCAACCGTCACTTCTGCGGGCACTTCGTTATTTTGATGTAAAGTCGCAACACGCTTTGCAAATGCACGACCTTTTATTTGATGGATCAACTGATGATCAAGCCAAATGGTGCCTTCACGGGGCTGCTTATTGTTAGCCAGCAGTGACAACAACGTTGATTTTCCACTTCCATTAGGCCCTAAGAGCGTTGTGATTTTTCCTGGTGTAATTTCTAGGTTCACTTGAGACAAAACAGTTTGCTTCCCGTAAGAAAAACTGACATCTTGGACTTTAAACATGACGCTTATTCCTCCTGATGAGATAGATTAAAAGAGGCCCTCCCATCATAGACATGACAATACTAGGACTGATTTCAAGAGGTGCCATCACCGTTCGCCCAACTGTGTCGGCTAACAATAATGTCAATGCACCTAACAATACAGTGGCAGGAATCAACGTTTTATGTTGCTGTCCAACCATTAACTTAGCCATATGAGGCACAATGAGACCTAAAAAACCAATAGGACCCACCACGCCTGAAGCAATCCCGATCAAAAGAGCTGCAATAAAAGCAAGATAAAACCTTCTTTTATTCACCGACACACCAATGGAAGTCACTGTTTGATCTGAGAGGCGCATTAAATCAAGCGTTGGAATGGCCAAAACGGTTAATCCAATACCGATACTGACATAAACTAACAATAAATGGACATGTCGCCACGTTTGAAAAGACATATTGATGCCGCCACCATCAGGCAAATTACCACCCATCATCCCATTAATGACATCAAGCAAACCCATCATCAACGCATTCAGTGCGATTCCAACTAAAATAAGTCGTGTCGGATTTGCATTTTCTTGATAAGCCAATCCATAAATCAACGCAAAACCCATCAGCGCACCTATTAAAGCTGCAATGGGTAATAACTGAATCAAACGAGGGAAAAAAATGAACCAGAGCATGCTGCTCAAAGTAGCAGTACTTGAAATCCCCAACATCCCAGGATCAGCAAGGGGATTTTTTAATAAACTTTGAAGCAATAGCCCTGCAGTAGAAATCCCTGCACCTGCTAGTAAAGCGACAAAAATGCGAGGAAATCGCATGTTATAAATGGCTGCAACCACTGGATCAAATTCAATGAACAACCCGCGCAAAATTTGAATCGGTGTGGCAGTCAGAGGTCCCGTCATGGCTGCGACAAAAAACAAAAAAATCAGCACTGTTATAACCGTTGTAAAAAACACCATTTTCTTCATGTCGTTCAACCTTATGCTTAGTCGTCTTCAACTTCAAACAATAAATCAACCAGATAAGCAATGGCTTCTGGATAAGTCAAATTAGCACTCATGCCAAACATGCCATGAGAAAGTTGATAAACATGACCTTCTTCCACTGCTCTAAAATGTTGCCAAGCGTCATTCGTCTCAAACGCTCTGTCAAACATCACTTCTACTAAATCTGGCATGGCATGGCTGGTTAACAAAATGATATCTGGATCACGTTCAAGCATTTCTTCCATACTGATATTAAGAAAATCATCTTCTTCATCCGCAAAAACGTTGGTACCACCAGCAAAGCGAACCAAATTACCGACATAACTGTGTTCCGTTGCAACCACATAGGACAAGCCGTCAGGTAAACCCATTAAAATCAATACCGTCGGACTGTAAAGTCCTTCTAAAGCCATGCGATGTGTTTCTACAAAGTCAAAGAAGTGTTCAACAAGCACGCCGGCTTCAGCTTCACGGTCAAATTTTTCTCCAAGCTCAATAATCGCTTGATGTAAGCCTTCAAGAGAAGATAAATTAACGAAAGCTGAGTTAAAACCCGCTTCATAGTAGCCAGCAGCCAGTTCTCCTTCCAGAGAGAGTGGTGATAAAATCCAGTCAGGATTTAAATAAGCAATCATTTCCATATCAGGTGCCATTGCCATGCCCACACGCGTCACCTCTTCAAAAACAGGTGGTAGTTCAAACTCAGAGTGAGGAACACCAATCACCTGCGCTGTGAGATCAAGTGCCGCTAAAATTTCTGTCACAACAACAGACGTCACCACAATGGTTGGCTTATCTGTTGTTGATTCAACAGTCTGTGATTGGTCAACACAGCCACTTAACCCCATACTCAACCCTAGTAAGACAAATAATCCAATCTTTTTCAACAAACAACACCCCTTTCCTTACTCATGTTCTGTGACTTGATGAATGCGCAAACCGACAACACCTACTAAGCTAATTTCACCAAGATCAACAGGTGCTCGCTGTGGTTCTGATTCATCTGCTACTGATTCATCTTGTTCTGCTTCAATCCCTTCAACGATAAGCGTTTCTGAACTGGTTTCTGGTTGTGTTTCTACAACTGTGACCTCAGTCGCAGATGGCGCCAAAGTCATCGCTTCAGCTGTGACCGCTTGTACCATTTCACTCAAGAATATACCCGTTCCTGGCGTTGCAGAAGCCATGTTTAATCTGATAAAAAACTGCACATCTCGTCCCATTGGCGTGACATAAATAATGGGGCTAATTAAAACATGAGGATCAACCATTTCAAAACGTAAATGCATCACTGAATCCCCATCCATGAAACTCGTTCCTGTTTGCGTCGTGCCAACGTTATGGTAGGCATCAACACCTGATGAATTTTGGATCATGATCCGTGGATTTTGAATGTTAGACGCACCACCTAAGCCAATGGTTACAAACGTTTGGCCTCCTGAACGTTCCACAAGTGCCGTTGAAACCGTAATGGACTGTGCTGCCGCATCACCGATGGCCAAATTGGTCCCGCCATCTACAATTAAGCCTGTTTCGGGATTGGCATAAGAAGCACTTGTTCCGACAATAAAAGCGCCATCTTCTAACATGTACGCATGTTGATAGGTGAAGAAGACATGACTTAAAAGTAGCATTACTGCTACTCCTAATTTGTTTATTTTTTTAACATGTTTCATTTGTACCCACCACCTTTAACTTTTTCATTGCTTGGTATAAATACGCACTGATAACTAACAAAGAAGCCGTTAAAACACCTGTATATAATGTCAGATTAGCAGTATCCCCTGTTGGTACAGCTGGTGTCATTGAAACCACCGATTCAGTTGTATCCACTGACACTTCACTTGGTCTTGTCGGGTCTGATGCTGGTGTTTCATTTGGTGTTGAATCTGCTCCACCTTGGAAAATGGGTGCTTCTAATAAATCCAGCTCATCATCCAGTTGTGTAATCGTCGACCAGTTCACACGCAACCTTGCATCAATATATTGATTTCCGGTTAAGGCCACCATTGGATTAACTTCTACGTTAATAAACTCATTTTGATGCGGCATCACAAATGAAAATGCAGTTGGATGGTTAGCTTCACGTGATACAACTGTTGCGTAAGCCCAGCTACCTGTGGCTGTTTCCACACGCATCGATTGTAAACTCGCTGTGATTGCACCAAATGTTAATGGACGTGTGTAAGTATACATGGTGTAGACCCCGTTCTCCACCAAAATACGTGCTGTACGATTAAAGGCATCATTGGCCATAGATGATTGATCTAAAGTCGAATGCCATAAAGCAATCTCTACTTCAAAAATACCGTCAGGCAAATTGTGAATATCAAGCGTCGTGTCCCCTTCAAGCGTTGTTTCATCATTCGCATCATTTTCATTCGGATCAACTGTCACGCCTCCTGGTGCCTCTGCTGTCGTATCGCCATCCAAATCAACATCTACTTCTTCAGCAACCCATTCTAATGATTCCCACTCTAACTGTAAGCGTGCTGGAAATGGTGCTGGAAAGTCTAACACATACGTAGCAACTGTGATGTAACGTTCAAAATGTGGCACTTCAAAAGAAAAGCTACTTCTTATTTCTGTTGATGTATCAAGCAACGTCACTGGAATACGCTGTGGATTTAACGTATAAACAGCGAGTGCACTCAGATCTGATGTTGTATGAACAATGGCTGTTACAACACCATCTGCAACAATGACATCAGCAATATCTTCCATAAAGGCATTTCCTGCAGATAACGCATCTCGATCTGCTTGCCAAAGTGTCGCACTGACACGATAGATACCATTTGCTAAACGTGTAGGATCAAAATCCGATCCTTCTTCTGGCTCTGTTGGCACCTCTGGTTCTGTTGGCACTTCTGGTTCTGTTGGTACCTCTGGTTCTGTTGGTACCTCTGGTTCTGTTGGTACTTCTGGCTCTGTTGGTACTTCTGGCTCTGTTGGTACTTCTGGCCCTGTTGGTACTTCTGGTTCTGTTGGTACCTCTGGTTCTGTTGGTACCTCTGGTTCTGTTGGCACTTCTGGTTCTGTTGGTACCTCTGGTTCTGTTGGTACCTCTGGTTCTGTTGGTACCTCTGGTTCTGTTGGTACCTCTGGTTCTGTTGGTACCTCTGGTTCTGTTGGCACTTCTGGTTCTGTTGGTACCACTGGTTCTGTTGGTACCACTGGTTCTGTTGGTACCTCTGGTTCTGTTGGTACCTCTGGTTCTGTTGGTACCTCTGGTTCTGTTGGTACTTCTGGCTCTGCCAACTCAATGACTGCCACCGAATCCCAATCCAAACGAAGCCGTGCGCGTTGATTCATAACCCCAAACATTGGATTTCCTGTATCAATAGAGAAACCAATTGGCACTTCTCCTCTACCTGCTTCAACTGGCATGCTAAATTGTCCAATGCCATCTGCAAAAGGTGTAACAATCATTTCTGTTGACGCCTCATCTACATCAAAATAACGCATGCTAACAATCATCTCTGATGACATGTTTAACACAACTTTAATTTCGCCATTTGCAACTTCTAGCAAAGTCGATTGCAAAAAGCCATTTGCCTGTGGAGATAACGCCTCATTGATCGCATGCCATATACTTCCCTCAATGCTGTATGTTCCATCTACTAAATCATTAACATTTAAACTCGAAGCTTGTGTCGGTAACAAAACGACACCTGACAAACTTTGTAAAATCAGCACGACTGCTAAAACAACTTTTAACAACTGAGCTTTAAATCTCGTGTTCCTCATTTCAAAACCTCCAATTATTTTTACCTATTCGTCAACAATTGACGAATACTTAACAATTGAAATTTTAACATAAACATTTCTTTTCTGCTACAAGGATATTTTGATCTTTTATCACAATTTTGTTAAACTTTAATGAAGAAAATAAAAAAAGTTGGCAAATCTCCAACTATTTTTTATTCATTTTTGATGTTTCTTGCGATATTCAGTCGGTGTCATCCCTGTCAGTTTCTTAAAAGTCAGACTAAAGTATGTGTGGTTATTAAAACCAACAGCCATTGCAATATCCACAATCGAATCTTGCGTTCGAACGAGTAATGCTTTACTTTTGTCAATTCTTAATTGATTCAGATACTGGTTAAAATTCAATCCAGTTTCGGATTTAAATAACGAGCAAAAATAATACAGATTTAAATTCAACTCGTTGCTCATGTCTTGCAAACTAATCGATTGGGCATAGTGTGCTTGAATATACTCAATCCCTTTGGCAATATAAGGATTTTTGTGCTTTTCATCAATCAAATGCCGATCGACAATCATGTCTAAAATATCCTTAAAATAAATATTGGCTTGCCAAGGCTTAAAAGGAAACGGCTCTTTTTCACTTTCATTTTGATAAGGTCCGGCAACGAAATACCCTTTTGGTTCTTTTGAACGATCAAAAGGATAAATAAGATGATGCACATGAGATGGCGTGGTCACTTCCTTTGGCACCAAAATCTCATGGATGCCTTCAGACACGACTGAAACTGATTGCGCCCAAATAGGACCGACACTTGCTACATGGACCAATTCTTCATCAATAAACTGAATGCTAATTCCCGTACAATGATAAAATACCATTAAGATTTGCTGAATCATTTCCATGTAAAATCCTTCTTTCATGAGGTTGTCCTTCCTAAAAACACTAGCCAACTGCTCTTGATATTTTGAGTATTTATTTTACACATTGCGCTGCTTGGATATTTTCTTTTAGTTGAATATCCTTTTCTTACTTCTGCTTAAATGAGTCTTTAAAACCATTTATAATCATTTTAGAGTTGGATTACTTCCACTATTTTTCCATCACTCATACGGACTTTTTGCGTAATTAGTCCATTTACAGGAATTTCAACATGAGACGCTACGATGATCATTTTTCCTTTTCTTTTTTCTTCTGCTAAAACTTCATAAACGACCGATAAATTATCATCATCTATACCATTAAAGGGCTCATCTAAAAGAATAACATCCGGATTTTCCATAAATGCTTGAACAAGTGCTAGTCTTTGTTTCATTCCAAGAGAAAAGGATTTGACTTTTTTATCTTTTACATCAAATAAGTTAAACCTTTTCAACCATCTATTGATTTCATCGACATTAATGATTTTGTTAATATCTGCCAAATACTTCAAATTATAAAAAGCTGTTTCATGTTGAAGAAATGTAGGATTTTCAATGATGACACCGAATCTCAATTGCTTTTCAAAAAATAATTGGCCTGATGTCGGCTTAATTAAACCACATAACAACCGTAAAAGCATTGTTTTTCCTGATCCATTATGTCCGTGGATCATTGTAAAATTACCGCTAGTTAACTCTAAATTAGCATGATGTACCACTTGTTTACCTTTAATTTCTTTTGTGACTTTATCTAGCTTAATCAATGCGATCATCTCCTAAAACTTCAAAGTTTTTAAACAAATAAGATTTCGTTCCCAATAATAAAAACCAAAAAACCATTTTAACGCCAATCCATAACACAGAGGTATTCAAAATATCTAATGAGCCAATAATTAACAAATTAGTAAATTGAAATTGTTCCGAAAAAGGGATCAATAAAGAGATTAGAAAAAAGGATAGCAGATAGATATTCCTAAGGGGCATTTTTGTTAATTTGAGTAACATAAAGATTTCAATCCAAATAAACATTGTAATAATCATTGACAAAGATAATGAAATAAAAATTTCAACATTTTCTAATCCGTACATTTGACTAAATATCAGCATAGAAAATATCCAAATGAATAGAACGATTAAAATCTTCTTATACGTATAGATAGAGCATTTTATCATCAACTTTTGAAAACCTATCCTCGTTAACGTGTAATTCATCATCGTAAATTGCGCTTCAAGTTGTTTCTGTACATATGTTAATAGAACAATGTACATTGATAAGGTCAAAAAAAAGCGACCGAATAAAAAGGATTCTGTTTCTAAATCAAAGGGAATCAGTAAAGCAACCATATTATAAAAAGGAAAAGGGGCGTAGTCAGGCATGACCGTCAAATTTAACAGAAGAAATAAAGCTAAAAAAGAGACATATATCTTCATGAAAACCATTCCTTTTTATTCAACTTAAAAATGAGATAAGATAAATGCGTGAGAGAAATTAAAAAGAGATAAATGAGTGAGATTAAATCTAAGTTGAGATTTCTCTCTATCATGAAATTAATGCTCATAATGGTAGAAATGTATACAAAGTTAGCAAATAATAATACTTTTATACCAATCAAAAAATTTGCTGTAGAGAGATAAACAGTGTAGAATAGCAAAAAACAAGTCAGTATAAAAATGAACATGAGAATAAATAACCTCATATATTCCAATTCAAATGAAAACGTAAATCTCATTAGAAAAGAACTCGTTACAAAAAAGAAATAAATAATGGCTGTGTATTTCAAGCTGGAAAGAAACATTTCTTTCATCACGTGTGAAAGCACATCTTCTTTAATTCTGATCAAATATTCTACACTTAAAAATGGCGTATGATCAAATACAATAATCGGAATAAGAATTAACGTAAACACAAAAAAGTAAGTTTGAAAACTACTTAAATAACTTGACATAAACTCAATTGCCACGCTTTCATAAGCGTGGATAAAATCATAAGCAAGATAAAAAATAATTAAAAAAATGGTCAATAAAGTTAGCTTTAGCCCTGCTTTTTTACTCATAAAAAATCGCTCATATATTTTTTGACATTAATTTTGTACATTCCAACGAAAATGAGAATTAAAATAAAAATTGGAGATATGCTCCATAGAATAAAATGTATACTTCCATCATTAAAAGCCATATTAATGACTGTTACAAGTGTATCTGGGATAAAATAAATCAAAACCCTTCCTACTAATGGAAATAGGTTTCCTATCACCGTACCTAGTAAATAAGGAGTAAAAATAAATAATAATGCGGGAAGTGCTTGTACAACGTATTTATTTTTAACCAAGGCATTACATAGCATAGAAATCCCATTAACCAAAATAACCCAAAGGGAAATCCAAATGGCTTGAATTAAAGCGACTAGCAAAACCTGGGGGAAAGAAAGCAAGTGTCCATCTCCTAATCGTGTGTAAGTCGTTGGCACGCCACCCAGTGCAAATGCTAAAATGAAAGAAATAACAATTGAACTTGAAACGATGGTTGCAATATACAAAGATTGGGAAATCAGCAAATGACTTAATCTTGTTTTATAATTCATTCTCATCATTAGCAAGTTTCCAAATCCATTTTCTTTTTCTGTTTGTAACTGAGCACTTAAAAAAGCACCACTCCAAGCATATAAAAGCATTAAGGATATAGAGAACAAACCTGAGTTAAACCAGAAATCAAAAACAAATCGTGGTGCTGTATAATCTGCTATTAATGCCATAAGGCTTTCTTGATTGAGATCTACACTTACGTCTGATAACATAGAAATCCACATTTCCTTATCGTTAAGTGAAAATAAAAAACTAATTAAACTTATACTTGTGAGTAAAAATAAAATTAGCACTGTGCTTTTAGAATAAAAGTATTTCTTATAATCATTCATTATCAAAGAACATCACTCCTGTGAAGATCAAATATAAAACAACTATTATTTCTGTGTAGAGACATGGGTAGTTTTTTTATTTTGTAATTATCGTGCTCTATGTTGTAACCTTATTGATTGATTATTTGAGAAATAATAGCTTAATAGGGATGTCTGCCCCTATGAAATAATTATACACGTTTATGAGAAAAAAGTAAACAAAATCTAAAAGAAAATGTATAATTTGGGTTGATTTTATTTTAAATTTACTGAATTTTCAATCATTTATGAAAGTCTTTGTTGACTCAGCAGGCTCACATTCAAAAACCAACGAATGATCGTTGGCTACGTATCTATCAACTTTTCCACTTCTTTCCACAATGTCTTTACTTCAATTGGTGTCAGATTCGCAAGCGGTAATCTGACACCACCTACATCAATTCCGTACATGGTCAACAAAGATTTAATCGGTCAGGCAAGTTGTCTTTTCCGCAGCCTTTGAAAGCGATGAACACCATAAAAAAATGAAAATTTCAAGAATCGTACATCTACATCAAGAAAACGAACACGAATTGCATGCCATCACAATTTATTGTGCTCTAATCATCTGCGAAAAAGGATGATATAGCTAATGAATTAATAAACACTAAAATTTAACTTTATGACATTGTTATTTACCCTCAATCTTTTTACTTTACCATAAAGACTTTTGACGATTTAGCTTTTTTCTTCGATTTAGCTTATCGTTTAATTTGACAATTTCAATTGCATTTAATTTGATGTCAACACTCTCGCTCGTTTTAACACCTTGTTGCACCAACACTTCATTATAACCTTCATACCTATCTATTCAAAGCATTTATTTAATATTTTAATCATTTCTTCAACATTATTCACTACTGTAAAATGATCACCTTTTACAGTATATACTTTCAAAGTATTTGAGCGACTCCATTTTAATAAATTTAGTATATTTTTTTCTCCCGTTTCTTCAGCTTTAATGTACATGATCTTTTTATTAAACTTAATCCTGAATTCATAAGATTCTATTATTCTTTTTAATGTACGCATTATATTGAGTTGTCTCATAAATTCTTGTTTTGTATAAGAGATATCTTTCAAATGATATTTTAATATATCATAATCATTTGCTAAAAATTGAAATTCTTTTTTTGATTGATTATTAGTTAAATACTGTTTAAAATTTATCTTTCTTATTCCTCCTTTTTCAAAATTTTTATCAATATCTTTTAAAAAACTAGTTTCATATTTATCATTAAATACAAATGTTTGCATTGAATTAGAAATTATAGGCGAATCAATCATTACAATATTAGTATTTTTTATTCCTTTCATAATTAAAATTTCTGCAATATGATGAGCTAGCAGCCCCCCAAAACTCCATCCGATTAAATCAATTCTTTTTTTATTTTTCGATTTAGGCAAAATTTCTTTTAGATATTTATTAGCTAAATCATCCATTGTTATATTCATCGGTATGTTATTATCCAATTCTCCAAAATCAACACCATATATATTAGCATTCACACATAATTTATCTATTAAATTAATGCTATACCCGATATTCCCTGTTACATCAAAAACAAAATATACATCATGATTAGAATCTTTTGCTTCTCTTAATAATGTTAATGAATTTTTTTCAGAATCATTAACAAACATCTTTGAATCTAGCAATTTCCCTATTTCATATATGGTACAATTTTTTAGAATTTCAATTATACTAATTTTCTTTGAAAATACATCATTAATCTTAGATAACATCGTAATTACTTTTAATGAATGTCCACCTATATTAAAGAAGTTATCTTTTATACCTACCTGCTCTAAATTTAATACCTCTTTCCAGATTTCAACTAGCTTCTTTTCTGTTTCTGTCTTTGCCTCGATATACTCAACTTGATTCGTTTTGTCAATTTCATAACTCATAAGCTTTCTTCGATCAATTTTTCCATTACTGGTCAAAGGCAATTCATCTAACTCAATATAAGCAGTTGGAACCATATGGCCAGGTAGTGTATTTGATAACTTTTCTTTGATTAAATTGAAATCTAAAGGACCATTTGATACTAAGTACGCACATAAATAAGCTGTCCCATTTTGATCTTCTCGAATAAGTACCACATTATCTTTGATCTCATCTAGCTTTTGTAAGGCCGACATGATTTCTCCTAATTCTATTCGGAATCCTCTGATCTTAACTTGTTCATCTATTCGCCCTAAGTACTCGATATTTCCATCTGGTAACCATCTCGCTAAATCTCCTGTGCTATATAACCTTCCTTCTCCATACGGGTTATCCACAAATCTCTCGGCTGTTAAATCAGGACTATTTAAATAACCCCTAGCCACCCCAGCTCCTGCAATACATAATTCTCCGGGTATTCCGATTCCACATAACATATCACCTTTCATAATGTATACTTGTGTGTTTGAAATCGGATTTCCAATCGGTATCTTTAAGTGGAGGCGAGTTGGCTCTACTATGCTCATGATCGCTGTCACTGTTGTTTCTGTTGGACCATATGCATTGTAAATTTCTGCTTCAATATCTAGTGCTGTTGCTAGCTTAACTGGAAATACTTCACCACCAACGACAACTCTTTTCAAATCTATTAGCCCTTTTAAATTAATGCCTTCCAAAAAAGATGGCACACAATTCAAATGAGTAATCTTATTACGACTCATGAAGGCATTGAATTGGAAAGGGTCTAATATTGTTTCATCATCTATTAGGTACAGGCTTGCACCACTGAAATGTGATATAAATATTTGTTCTACAGATGGATCAAAGTAAATGGAAGTAAATTGTAAAACATAATCACTCTCAGTTATTTCATATTTTCCTATTTGACCAATGGCTAAGTTCAACACACTTTTATGCTCAACCATGACACCTTTCGGCTTTCCTGTTGTTCCCGATGTGTAAATACAATAAATCAAATCACTTGACTTATTCACACGAGCTGGATTCTCATTCTCTCCCCTCCATATCTCTGAATTGTCCAAATCTATGGTTGACACGGATGCCTCTATCTCTACCTGATACGTTAACATAACTTTTGGATTACAGTCTTCAAGTATATACTGAATTCGCTCTGCCGGATATGTCGGATCTATCGGTACATATGCTCCTCCTGCTTTGATAATCCCATATATCCCCACAATCATCTCTATGCTTCTCTCTGCCATAATCCCCACATAATCATCAGGTCCCACTCCTAACTCTCTTAACTTGTGTGCTAATGCATTCGCTCTTGCAT
>JGI24700J35501_10930806_pt1 | contig 24892 bp, 25 predicted proteins | sample TergutTh196P1_FD_35501 | JGI IMG/M metagenome (IMG submission 35501)
CCTGCCCGTCCGGCAGGCGGGTCCGCCCCTACGTTATTTGACAAATATATAAATTGCAAGAACGGGCGACCGAGACGGTCGCCCCTACAACGTAAAATTATCAAAATAAAAACTCTGTAACACTAAAATAAAACCGTAAAAAAATTAGCGGGTCAAGGGCGCGCGCGTCCTTGCGGGGTTTGGGGCAGAGCCCCAAGGTTTTGGTTTTAAGTACCAATAATCCACATTTTTATTATAGCGGCTACTTCTCGGATGAATGCACCTGGAAATGATAGCGGCGGAGTGTTGGCGTGTATGTGAGTTGCGTTGTTGATGCCTACTATTCTTGTAAAGTTTATCGCACGGAAAATGTGGAAATCGCTGGTTATTATTACAACTTGCGGATTGTCAAAGTTATCTTGTAGTATTTGTTGCGAAAATACCATGTTTTGATAGGTTGAATGCGAACGTCCCTCCTGAATAATTTGGCTTTCGGGAACGCCATTTTCTACTAGATACCGTGTCATTGCCGCCGCTTCGGTAATTGTGGCTAAATCTCCCAGCCCGCCAGAAACTATGAATGTTGCATTAGGGTTTTGTTCGTGATATTTTACCGCAACATCTAGCCGATTTCGCAAGGTTGGCAAAACTTCTTCGCCAGTTACTCCTGCGCCCAATACTATTGCTACATCTTCTGTAAAAGTTGTGGTGTCAAATCGCCCGTAAATTACGGCAAAAATGCCTAATCCTATGTAAATTGTTGCTCCAAAAATTATTAAAAAATTTAACCATTTTATATTTATTAGTTTGTCAAACCAAAAAATATATACAGTTACGCCAAAAATTAACGCCAAATTTAACCAAAATGTGTTACTTATTCCCAAAGATTGCGTCAGCAGCCAAATTGCATTTAATAGCAAAAATATGTCCACTGCTATTAAAAAATTTTTTATAACATTTTTCATATTTGCATCCTTTCCTATTGACATTATTAAAATCCTCTAGCACTATTATATTAGAATATTATGATAGGGGCAAATTTATAAATGGATATTTATATGTACTGGCTTACAACCCTTTATACACTGGGTTCGCGCAAGCAAAATGCGTTAATACGCCACTTTGGCGAACCAAGTTCGGTGTTTACCGCAACCGAAAAAGAGTTGACAAACGTTCCAAACCTAACGCCGCACAACATCTCGGTAATAAAAAAGAACCGCAACAAAAAGGTGCTAGAATACGGCTTTGAAATGCTAGCAAAACGCAATATCTCGTTTACTTATTTGGGACACGTAAATTATCCCAATATGCTGAACGACATACAAGACCCGCCTGTTGGCTTATTTTATTTGGGAGAAATTCCTAGCAACAATTTTTCGCGAGTTTCGATAATCGGCTCGCGGCGTTGCTCCGATTATGGCTTGACAACTTCGTTAAATTTAGCAAAAACCTTGGCAAAACAAAATGTCATAGTGGTTAGTGGAATGGCACGAGGTATTGACAGCATGGCACATCGTGGCGCTTTGGAAGCTGGCGGCTTAACTATTGCTGTTTTGGGATGCGGAATCGACATCTGTTATCCTGCGGAGAATGTCGAGTTGCGCGATGAAATTTCTCGGCACGGTTGCGTAATTTCGGAATATCCGCCTGGAGTTTCGCCACGGGCAATGCACTTTCCTGCACGAAACCGCATTATAAGCGGATTAAGCAAAGTTGTAGTTGTGGTTGAGGCTGCCAAAAAAAGCGGCACGTTAATTACCGTCGATCAAGCCCTGGAGCAGGGTAGAGATGTTATGGCTGTTCCTGGTAATATCACAAACCGCTACAGCGAAGGCACAAACAATTTAATTAAGCAAGGCGCGGAACCAATTTGCAGTTATGAAGACGTGTTAAACATAATTGGAATATCTGCCGATAAACATTTAGAGGGAATGCGCAAGCACAGAACAGCCGAATCGGAACTTGCCCTTGCAAAGGACGAAAAAATAGTTTACGATGTTTTGACTGCCGAGCCTTGCTCCTCCGAGGAAATAGCAACTAAAACCAATACACAACCGCAAATTTTGCAACATATTTTAACTTCGCTAGAGCTTAAAGGTTATGTAAAACGGTTGCCAGGTGCTAGATATATCAAAATATAAGGAGATAGTGTTGTGTCAAAAACGAAAAAAAATTTGGTAATAGTAGAATCGCCCGCAAAAGCAAAAACTTTGAAAAAATTTTTGGGCAGTTCGTATAAAATTGAAGCAAGCGTGGGTCATGTTCGCGATCTGCCAAAAAGTCAACTTGGCGTGGATGTTGATTCCGATTTTGAACCAAGGTACATTACAATAAGAGGAAAAGGCGAATTGCTGCAAAAGTTACGCAAAGAGGTAAAAACTGCTAACAAGATATACCTAGCAACCGACCCAGATCGTGAGGGCGAAGCCATTAGCTGGCATTTAATGCACGCTCTAAATTTGGATGCAAGCAACACGCGCCGCATAACTTTTAACGAGATAACAAAAAATGCCGTGCAAAATTCCATCAAGGAAAGCCGCGACATTGATATGCAACTGGTTGACGCACAGCAAGCTCGCCGTGTTTTGGATAGGCTTGTAGGTTACAAAATTAGTCCGTTGCTGTGGAAAAAGGTAAAAAAAGGGCTAAGTGCAGGACGTGTGCAATCGGTTGCGTTAAAGCTAATTTGCGACCGCGAAGAGGAAATTGCTCATTTTGTGCCAGAAGAATATTGGTCTTTTGACCTATTTTTGCGCCACAACCGAAAAACCTTTACCGCCCACTATTTGCCCAACGATAACGATAAAAAAGAACTCAAAACGCAAAACGATGTTGACGAAATTTTGGCAAAATGTGCCGACGAAAAATTTTCTGTAATCGAAATAAAAAAAGGCACACGCAAGCGTAAACCGCCCGCGCCGTTTACTACAAGCACCTTGCAACAAGAGGCATCTCGTATTTTGGGATTTGCGACAAACAAAACAATGCGCGTTGCACAGCAATTATATGAGGGCGTTGACTTAAAAGGCGAAGGTACAGTTGGACTTTTGAGTTATATTCGCACGGATTCCACTCGCATTGCGGACGAGGCTTTCGAGCAGGTTAAAAATCACATAACCGAAAATTTTGGCGAAAGTTATGCCGCCAAAGAAAAATCGGTTCACAAGGCAAAAGGCAAAAGTCAAGATGCACATGAGGCAATTCGACCAACGTATGTATCTCGAACGCCCGCAACGGTTGCCGATTCGCTCACAAAAGAGCAGTTGCGGCTGTACACGCTTGTTTGGGAACGCTTTACCGCTAGCCAAATGACTGCTGCGGAATACGATACGCTTACTGTCAAAATTAAAAATGCCGAAAGCGGTATTATTTTTCGTGCAACTGGCTCTGTGCTTAAGTTTGAGGGATATTTGGCTGTGTACCGCAAAAATGAGCAATCCGACAAGGACGTAACTATGCCCGATTTATCGGTCGGAGACGAGCCTACTTTTGTCAAGTTTGACCCGCAACAACATTTTACGCAACCTCCGCCACGTTATTCCGAGGCAAGTTTGGTCAAAACAATGGAAGAACTGGGAATCGGTCGTCCAAGCACATATTCGGCAACCATCGCAAATATTTTGTACCGAAATTATGTAACCAAGGAAAGCAAAGTTTTTTATCCAACAGAATTGGGCGATATTATCAACGATTTGCTAGAAGAAAATTTTGAAGAAGTAATAAGCGTAGATTTTACGGCAAACATGGAGCAAAAACTTGACAAAGTGGAATCGGGACAACTTGACTGGAAAGAGATAATTCGCAATTTTTACCCGTCATTCGATTCGCAAATAAAAATTGCCGAGGAAAAAATTGGCAACATAGTAATTCAAGATGAAGTAACTGACGTTATTTGCGAAAAATGTTCTCGTAATATGGTAATAAAAATGGGACGATTTGGGCGATTTTTGGCGTGTCCAGGGTTTCCAGATTGCCGCAATGCACTGCCGTTGTACGAAGATGCGGGCGTAGGTTGTCCAAGTTGCGATGGGCGTGTGCAAATTCGCAAAAGCAAAAAAGGGCGAATGTTTTACTGTTGCGAAAAAAATTGCGGGTTTATTTCGTGGACTTTGCCAGTTGAAGAAAAATGTCCAAAGTGCAACAGTTACATGACAGTCAACGGTCGAAAAAACAAATATGTACAATGCTCTAATAATGAATGTGGACATCGTACAGAGTATAAAGAATAAACAATAACAAATTTTAATATATGTTATTTTATACAAAATATTTGCAAAATTAACCAAAAAGTTTAGGCAGACTTATTTTGTGCTATGTGTTACGATAATAAATGTGAAAACTCCCCCATTTTTTCACGAGGGGGTGGGCGAGGTTCGCTCCTTGCTTTCTCCCTATAATCCCCCCTTAAAATACCTTCTCTTTCATTGGAAAAAGTCCTCTATTTGAGGACTTTTTCTGTGGGGGAATTATTATTCGCCCACAAGCTATAACTGGGATAATATCCGCCCCTACGGCAAAAATTAAAACGTTATACTAATAGTTGATTGACATAAATTTAATGGATTATTGTTTTTTAATTATCTTCTTTGTCTATATCGATTGAGTTGTATTTCTTCAAGAATCCAAGATAGGCAAGTGCCATGTGGGGTATAAGGCAAATCAAATTTTGGGTATTCGTGTAAAAACATAATATTTGTGTGAAATTCTGCACCTGAGAACGCAAAACGTTCTTCAAGAGTAAAATCCGCTCGCAAAGCACGATTTTCCTCTGACCATATGTCTAAAAAATCGGCAATATTTCCGCTTTCCCATAATTCGATGGCACTTTTTAGCATAATTGTTGCTCTATTGTCGTTAGGCAGAGTTTTTACACGGTCAAGAATTACAATCTCGTCTTCACGTTCATCGGATATTGAGTCAATGAATATTGCTCGATAAAAAAGAGATACGTTTTGGTTTTTTATCATGGCTTTATCGTTGGCTATCAATAAATCTATGCTTGTAAAATCTATATCAGTAGTATTTTTTAACTCTGTAATTATCCAAGGTAAGCAAGTTCCATAATAGCTATCATTAGGACATTCAAAATTTGGGTATTGAGGTAATAAATTATGTCTATCAAATACACAAAAAAACACAGTCTTAAAAATAAATATTTCTTCGGTGGTAAAATCGGACATCAAGTCGTTTTTGTCCACATACAAATCAAGAACAGCGGAAATATTTCCGCTGTTCAGTAGTTTTATCGTGTGTTTAAGCAGAGTAGTTACTCGATGATTGTTATCTAAAGTCTTTACGTAGTCAAGAACTACAATGCCGTCTTCAGTTAATACTTCTTTACAATATGGTAATTTTAGTGGCATGGTGTTTCCTTTCCCAAAACTTTTCCAATTTATATTTTAAGGTTCTATTTTTTACTTATTCGTCAAGGTGTTGCCAATACCACAAATCTTCAAGTTCATATTTTGAAGTTCTGCCACGGACACCATCAAGATCTGGATGCCCAAACCAGTGTATTTCCGCCTCTAAACGCTCATTTTTATACCAAACAAGACCTTGTCCAGATGCGTGATACCACTTGCTTCTCTCGTATCTTCCAGTAATAGGATTTTGTTTAGGCTTTGTTTCTTCGTGGAGTGTTTCTAAATCTTCAATATCCCTAAGCTCGTCGTCTACTTTTCCGGTGCGTGGATGCGGACCAGCAAATACATCAATCTTTGTAATGTAGGTATTTTGAACAAGTGTTGTCTCTCGTCTTTTAGTTTTATGATTGGCGATACTAACATTACCTTTAGTAATTTTAATAGTTGTATCATTTACCCAATAACCCCAATTTACTAAATCATCACACCTAGCAGCAACTGCTTCTGTTAAATATTTTCCATTTTTATAGTTAAATAACAAATTATCGAAGTTGTCAGGTTCTGTCAACAATAATTTTATATCGTATTTTTCTATAATAGGTAATAAGGTACTTCTTGAAATAGCTAAACATTCTCGTTCGAACTCATCATTTTCTTGCCTTAAAACATTTACACACTTCATAACAATATCTCCTTTTTAAGAATTATAATTTAGTATTTCTTATGAAATACTCTAAAATCCAGTATAATAGGCAAAAACGAATTTGTCAAGGGTTTGCAAAAAAATTTGCTAAAATTGTATGATTCTTTCTGCCCGCTTTCTACTACATATAAATTTGTTTTTAATCTGTGCGAGTATATCCGTCGATTATCACGTTTAATTATCTTCCAATAAATCTAAATCAGTATTTAGCTGTATTTCGTCAACAATCCACTCTAGGCAAGTGCCGTGTGGAGAAGGACAAGACAAATCAAATTTTGGATATTCGTGTAAAAACATAATATTTGTGTGAAATTCTGCACCTCTGAACATAGAAAGTTCTTCAATAGTAAAATCATATAGCTCACGATTGTAATCTGAATATATGTCTAAAAAATCGGCAATATTTCCGCTTTCCCATAATTCGATGGCACGTCTTAGCATAATTGTTGCTTTATGGTCGTTAGGAAAAGTTTTTACACGGTCAAGAATTACAATCTCATCTTCACGTTCATCGGATATGGAGTCAATGAATATTGCTCGATAAAAAAAAGATACGTTTTGGTTTTTTATCATGGCTTTATCGTTAGCTATCAATGAATCCATGCTTGTAAAATCTATATCAGTGGTATTTTTCAATTCTGTAATTATCCAAGGTAAGCAAGTTCCGTAATAATCGTCATCATCGGGGCATTCAAAATTTGGGTATTGATGTAAATGATAAAGCCGTGTATTAAAAAACACAGTCTTAAAAATAAATATTTCTTCGATGGTAAAATCGGACATCAAGCCGTTTTTGTCCACATACAAATCAAGAACAGCGGAAATATTTCCGCTGTCCAGTAGTTCTATTGTATGTTTAAGCAGAGTAGTTACTCGATGATTTTTATCTAAAGTCTTTACGTATTCAAGAACTACAATGCCGTCTTCAGTTAATATTTCTTTACAAAATGGTAAAAATGGTAATTCTAGTGCCATGGTGTTTCCTTTCTCAAAATGTTTCCAATTTATATTTTAAGGCTCTCTTTTTTACTTATCGTCAGGGTGTTTCTTTTTCCATAATTTTTTCAAGCTATATTTTGCAGTTCTGCCACGGGCACCATCAAGATCTGGATGTCCAAACCAGTGTATTTCCGCCGTTAAAGGTTCGTTTTCATACCAAACAAGTGCTTTTCCACCTGCGTGATACCACTTGCTTTCTTCGTATTTTCCAGTATCAGGGTTTTTTTGCGATCTTGTTTCTTTGTGGTGTTTTACTAAATCTTTAATATCCCTAAGCTCTTCTTTTACGATTCCAGTATGTGGATGCGGACCAGCAAATACGTCAATATCTATAATTTTGCTGTCTTTAACAAGTGTTGCTACTTTATCTCCAGATTGGTGGTGGGCGATACTAACATTGTCCTTAGTAATTTTAATGGTATTATCGTCTACCCAATAACCCCAATTTACTAAAGTATTAAATTTAGCAGCTCTTGCTTCTGTTAAATATTTTCCATTTTTATAGCCAAATAATAGATTATCGAAGTTGTCAGGTTCTGTCAACAATAATTTTATATCGTATTTTTCTATAATAGGTAATAAGGTACTTCTTGAAACAGCTAAACATTCTTGTTCGAATTCGCCAAAGCCTTGCGTTAAAACATTTAAGTCGTGCATAATCATCACTCTTTCTTAAAAATAAAATTTTTTAACAACATAATCAGTATTTCTTATGAAATACTCTAAAACCCAGTATACTAGGCAAAAACGAGTTTGTCAAGGGTTTGCAAAAAAATTTTTTCCACATCAAACAACATTTCCAAATTGACAACAAACAATTTTTATGCTATATTACTGAAAGGTTCAAAAAAACAACGCAAATAAAGCAAATTTTTCCTTTATTTTGTGAGATAGGATACTAAATTATGCAGCATCGGTATACATTTATTTTGGCACTTGCCGCTTTTATTTGGGGAATCGGCTTTGTTGCACAAACTGCCGCAATGGAGTACATTAGCCCATTTACTTTTAACGCTCTTCGTTTTGGAATTGGCGGACTGCTTTTGGTGGTTGTCGCTTTGGCTTTTGACAGGCTATTTTCTTCGAAAAAAACGGCGGTTTCGCAAATCTCTTCTAATTCATTCAAAAAAACCTTGCATGGCGGATTTATTGTAGGGTTTATTTTGTTTGTTTCGGCGGCACTGCAACAATGGGGAATCGCCTTAACTGGCTCTGCTGGCGTTTCTGGCTTTATTACTGGGCTTTATATTGTGCTTGTCCCAATTTTGGGAATCTTCATAAAGCAGAAAACTTCTCGGTTTGTGTGGATTGGCGCAATTATCGCCACCGCTGGATTATATTTTATGAACCTACAAGACGGCATTTTTTCGGTTGACGTTGGGACGATTCTCTTGTTGGCTTGTGCTTTTGGTTGGGCTGTGCATATTTTGGCAATAGATAAATATGCCGCCGATATTAAGCCAATGCAACTTGCGGCGGGACAATGTTTAATTTGTGCGGTTTTCAGTTTGGTTGCCGCTATTATTTTTGAAGATATGCTTAATGTGCAAATTTCCGTTGTTTTGCAAGCGTGGTTGCCTTTGGGATTTTCCATATTTATTGCGGTACTTTTGGCGTTTACTTTGCAAATTATTGGACAGCGCCATGTTCCGCCCGCGCATTCTGCCGTTATATTTTCGCTAGAATCCGTGTTTGCGGCACTCGGCGAAGCGGTTATTTTGGGCGTTTTTTTAACAATGTACGGCTACATTGGCGGTGCTTTAATCTTTGTCGGCATAATAATATCGCAAGGAAAGCTGTTCACAAAAAGGAGATTTTTATAAATGTTTAAGTTTTTGTTTGGACTAAAAGGCAACGCGCGTACTTGTCTGCTAACAGAGCCATTATATGGGATTCCGTTTAACTTATATTTGCCGTTTGTTACGCTGTATATGTACCATTTGGGCGTTTTGGACAGAGAAATTGGCTTGATTTTATCCATTGGTCGCTTGATTCAAGTTTTTATGTCGTTGACAGCGGGAATAATTACCGACAAATTTGGTCGGCGGTTGACAACTTTAGTGGGCGATCTCATTTCGTGGAGCATTCCCACGTTAATTTGGGCGTTTTCGCAAAATTTTTGGTGGTTTTTGGTGGCGGCGATAATAAATTCGCTGTGGCAAATTACATCGGTTTCATGGGAATGTCTTTGGGTTGACGATACTGACGAAAAAGATGTTGCTCCCATTTTTAACTGGATTTACATAACGGGACTTTTAGCTGTGTTTTTTGCACCTATTGCGGGCTATTTTGTACATATTTATGGAGTTGTTCCTGTTGTGCGCGTACTTTATGTGCTTGCGTTTATCTTTATGACGGCAAAATTTATTGTACTTTACATATATTCCACCGAGAGCAATCGCGGAATTGAACGAATGGCGGCGGTTAAAAATGTGCCTGTTATGCAGTCCGTTTTGGGATACAAAGATGTATTTTTGCAAATTGCCAGGTCAAAAATAATGGTAAAAGCCTTAATTTTGCAAGCAATTTGGGGTGTAATATTTCTCATATCTGGGACATTTTTCGCATTATACGCAACGCAAAATTTGCTAGTTCCCGAGTCATTTTTGGCGTATTTTCCCATATTGCGTGCGGGAATAATGTTGCTATTTTTGCTAGTGGTTCAAGAAAAGTTGACAAAATATAAATCCCAATACATGATGTTTATCGGCATTTTGCTATATATAATTTCCATGATTTGGCTGTTGGTTGCTCCGCAATACGATTGGCTTTGGATGGCAGCCTACATTGCAATGGATGCTTGCGCGGCGGCTTTGTTGCTCCCAAGATTGGATGCCTTGGTTGTCAATGCAATCGAGCCATTAGAACGTGCCAGAATCCGCAGTTTGTTTAGTGCAATAATATTGGCTGTGTCAAGTCCGTTTGGCTATTTGGCGGGACTTTTATCAGATATGGATAGACGATTGCCGTTCTTTTTGAACGTGATTTTGCTGTTTATAATGGCGGTCGTTTTGTTGCGTAGCAGACGGCGGATTTATTGAGTTTATTTTAACAAAAAGCCAAAAAGGCAAAAAAATAGAATTGTGAAAAAATACGGGCGGATATTATCCGCCCGTTGTAAAGTCTATTCAATTATTTTTAGCAAGCAAAAACCAAAAAGTCGTCAATCTAGTTTTATTGCAAAATTTATCATCGACTCCTCATGTACCCCGCAAGAAACATAATAATCAAAAAAATTCCAAGCGGTGGAAATACTATTGCCAATACTATTACTAATAGTGTTCCTATAATCGCTAAAGGTACTGTCAACAGAAAAGTTAAAATTTTGCCAATTCCTCGAATAGCACTACCCTCACCAATAGCCCGAAGAATTAAGTAAACTGCAACAATAAAGGCAATAGTAATGATAATACTTATAATTATAATGCCTGTAGCATTATTCGAAATTCCTGTAGACAACATACTACTTGTCGAAATTCCACTTATTTCAGTGTCTACATTGGCTAAAATTCCAGCCGTTAGCATACTGCATAAAAATAGCACAAATGTAACTCTTAAAATGGGAATTTTTCCTAAATTTTCTAAAAAATACTTCATATTTTGCACTCCAAAATGACAATATTTGCTTGTATTTTCTTCGAAATTTTGCCATCGAATAATTTTCGCAAGCAAACTTTCGCCCTGCTTAAACGTTGTAGCGGTCGGCTTCGATGCTTATTTCAAATTTGCCACAGCTGTTGTTGCCATATTGATAACCGCCACCAACTAAACATCTTGCACGAGGATGCGTTTCGTATTCAACATAACCGTGAAGTCCTGGTTTAGCGCTTAATTTTGGCTCGCCGTCCCAACGTTTGCATAATGCACAAATTTGGTTGTTTGCACGTGTGTGTGTTCTCATAATTTCCTCCTGTTTCTAGCCAATAAGGCATACAAAAACGTAATATTAAAAATTTTGTGTGTTTTGCAGTTGATAAAATGTAATATTGGTATATTTTTTACGATGTCAACCTTGATGTTTGCCATATGTTTTAACAAACACAATTTTCCAACTGCTAATTTTCATTGTATATTACTGATTTTGTAATGTCCAGTGCTGGCAGCACTATTTTAGAAAAATTTTTAGAAGTGCCAAAAACAGGTTACAAAAATTTATATTTTCCCATAATAAATTTTGGCTTTACGTACGCCATGTTTTGCCAATTCGTTATCGGGGTTGATTTCGAAGGCACGCAAAAAACTATGCTCTGCTGATTTATAGCGCCCACGGTTAAAGGCTCTAACGCCTTTGTTGAACATAAATTTGGAACGCAAAACCTCGTCTCGTAGTTGGTACAAAATATGAATTATCCCTGCTACAGCTAGGGTAATTCCGCCGATTGTGCCGTACATATTGGAAATAGCCGCCGAAACTCCCACAATTATAAATCCCAAAATTAGCAATGCAGGATTCACAAAAGCACTGTCGGTTGCCATTTTGCCTTTTGGCGAGCGGTCAATATATTGGCGTTCAAAATGGTTGGGCGTGGCGTTTCGTGGCATAAAATCGTAATCGTCAGGGCGCGGTTTTGGGTCGGGAACTTTCGCACCCTTGTCAAGTACCTTAAAATCGGAAATATTATCCTCTACCAACTTAAACAAAATATGAATGGTCGACCGCAAATTTTGCCCAGTTGCAGAACGCACACGTCGAGAAATGTTCAGCAAATAATAGCGTCCCTCTTCGTACGTATCTAACGGCGAAACGCATATCACGTGTTTTTTGGGTTTATATGAGATGATTGTTCGCATAATGTAGCCGTCTGTGTCGGTTACGTTCATTGTTTTGCCCGAAACGGAGTCTTCGTCCAACTGCGTATTAAATTTAATGTACCAATACAGCGTATCCGATGTGCTGTCAAGGTTCATTTGTATTTTGTCCTGCAAGCCAGGTATAGACGTACGTACTTCTAAACGTCCACCTCCCATATTTTTCCCTCCTTAAAATGTCAACTAAAATGGTGCAAGTTATTTCCAAACGGGTTGCCAAACAACGCCGAATTTATCTACAACCCATGCACATTTGCGAATTTCCCCAACCGATTCTGGACCCATCATAACCGAGCCGCCAATCGATAAATTTTCAAAAATAAGGTCAAACATTGCCTCGTCTTCGCAAGTTATAAGCAACGAAGACGACCAATTAAACGGCGGTGCAGGAAAGTCTTTTGACATATCTAGGAACGAAATTTGTCCACCGTTAAAACTTAACGTTCCCGACATAACTGTGCCTTCGTCCGCGCCAGGCGTTCCTTTTTCGTACCTTGAAATATGCTCAATTTTTGCACCTGGAAACGATTTAACGTAAAAATTCATTGCATCCTCTGCACAGCCGTTAAAGGTTAAAAATGGAGTTAATCCAATTTTTGGCATTTCAAACATAAAAATCCTCCTAAATCAACCGTTAAAATTGCTATTCAAACCAACGGCGATTAAATTCTTCAAAAAAGCTAGCTATTTCTTCAAATGTACGCCTATCAGGCGGATCGCCCGTAAAATGGGATAATATTGCTAATCCGAAAGGGCTTGGCGCTTGTATTAGTGCTAAATCGTGATACGCCTGTCCAAAGTTAGCCGCCCAGCCAGTTTTTGATGCCACTGGATGGCTAGATGTTATAAATTTATATTGGTTGCTCAACATATTATTGCGAAACTCGTCCGAATAAGTTCCGCCAGAATTAAAATAATTGTGGACATTACGCAAGATAAGCCCAGCTTCGTTGGCGGTAAGTTCGCCGTAAGTTACATTGTGAATTAAGGCAGTGTTTCCGCCAATGCTTGCAATAAAATCACGATAGCCGTTTAATCCGTGCATACGGCGCAATAATCTAGTTGCAATGTTATCAGACGGCACTAACATTAGATGAAGCAACTCGCGCTGGTCAAATTCTTGTCCAAAGTTGTACCTGTGCCGAATTATCCCCGAGCCTTCCCAGTGATCCGCCTCGGTGTAACGGATTGTTGAACCCATGCTAGCATCGCCGCGTTCGGTTTTATCGTAAATATACAGGGCAAAAGCCAATTTTGCCGCCGATGCCGCAAAATACACATAATCGCCCCTGTTGCTAAACGAAAATCCCGATTCAAAGTTTTCGTAATGCACAGAAACTTGATTGTAAAACGGACGCATAAATTGGTCAATTTCTGCCAACATTTCTGTGCGGTGATTTGCCAACATTGCCGCATTGCGTTGACGTATGTACTCGTGGTAGTCTTCGTGAATCCACATATCGCCCAACCACGTTTGTATAAGATGCCACTGTCCATTGCTTTCCAAAATGGTTACAGTTTGCGGCTGAATACTTCCTACAACAGCACCGTCAACAGCGTTAAAAAGATAAGTCGTGTTATCCACCCTAAAAGTTGACGCTGCTAAAACGGTTACTCCACTCGACCACAAGAAAATTGCGGTCGCAATAATAATCAAAAATCCCCAACAAATCGTATACAACAACGTCAAACTTTTCTCATACATAAGTACCTCCAAAATCTAAACATTCAAAACCGTGGGCTCCCGCCTGCCGGCGGACAGGCTGCCCACACCCGCAAGGCTGAATTTTGTCCAGTGGACAAAAGAAACGCGCCCTTGACCCGCATTTTTTTATAAGGGCGGATATTATCTGCCAGTTTTTAGTACACGGGCGGATAATACCTGCCCGCGGCAGACGGGTCCGCCCCTACGGCAATGCCTTGCAATTTAATTTTCCAGTTCCAATTTTATTACTGTATCGGTTGAATCTGGCAGTTGATAGGATGCCAAGCCACGTCTATCTAATCGCACGAAAACATAGTTGGGATAATTATTTGTAACCCATGTATTTTCAGTGGACAACTCCGCGCCTGTTGCAAGTAGACGAACCCTTTTTATTTGCTCTTTTTTTATGCCCTCGATGGGAACAGGTCCGATAGTTTGCTCCATAACGTGAATGTAGATGTTTTTGCCGTCTTTGCTGGCGGTGATTCTGCCGTAATCGGGCTTGGGAAAATCGGCATAACCGCAATTATAAATGCTATCGCCGTTCTTGTGCATCCATTTTCCGACGGCTTGCAAAATGTCAACCGATTCTTGCGGGATATTCCCCAGTGCATCGGGGCCCACGTTTAACAGCATATTTCCGCCTTTGCTTACGCATTCTACCAATTTTTTTATTATTGTTTCGGCAGAATAAAAATCTTTGTCAAATTGCGAATATCCCCAATTATTATTCATTGTAAGGCAAGCCTCCCAAGGAATCGGCTTTCCGTGTACATTTAACACGCCTTTTGGCGGAATTATCTGTTCAGGAGAAACAAAATCGCCCGAGTAAACCGTTGGGTTGTCCGTACGCAACGATCCGAAACCTTCGCCGCTGACTTCTAAACGATTGTCAATAAGCACGGTCGGCTGTAGCTTGCGAACCATTTGTACAAGTTCTGTTGCGCGCCATGTTTCGCCGCTCATTTTGCCGTACGAAAAATCAAACCAAAGTATATCTAATTTGCCGTAATTTGTGCATATTTCACGAATTTGACCGTGCATATAATCCAAATAATTGTCAAAATTATGGGATTTATCCTTGTAATCAAGGTTGTTTCGCATGGGATGTTGCGCATCGCCAAAATGCGGAAAATCGGGATGATACCAATCTATCACGGAAAAATACAGCCCAACTTTTATGTCCTCCGCACGAAAAGCCTCGACAAATTCTTTAACTAAATCTCGTGCAGCTGGCGTATTTGTTGCCTTGTACTCGGTTAGCTGCGAGTCGAACAAACAAAAGCCATCGTGATGTTTTGCTGTAAGCACAGCGTATTTCATGCCAGCTTGTTTGGCTAATTTTGCCCATTTTTTGGGATTATAGTCAACTGGATTAAACTCGTCAAAAAAGCCTTGATAATCCTCAATCGACATTTCTTCGTGGCTACGCAACCATTCGCCACGTGCAGGAATCGCATATAATCCCCAATGTATAAACATTCCAAAACGAGCATTTGTAAACCATTCAATTCGTTTTGCCCGCTCTTCCATTTCAATTTTATCCATGATTTGCCCTTTCTTCAAAACCTTGGGTACTGCCCACACCCGCAAGGCTGAATTTTGTCCAGTGGACAAAAGAACAGCGCCCTCCCGCCTGCCGGCGGGCAGGTGACCCGCATTTTTTATTATGCCAATCAACACATATTTTTCAGTTCAAAGTTCCATATACAACGCGGTCGCGGAGTTCTAAATCTTTTATTATCATGGCACAGCTGAAACCGTTTTCTAGTAGCATAAAACGTACATCGTTGCCTTGTTTGTTGCCAATTTCCATGAAAATTGCGCCGTTTGGTGTTAAAAAGTTTTTGCAGATTGGAATAATTTTGCGGTAAAAGTTTAGCCCGTCTTTGCCGCCGTCGAGTGCTAATAACGGCTCTTTTTGGACATCTAACGGTAAAGTTTTAAGCCCTTCTTCGGAAATATATGGCGGATTTACCGTAATGCAATCAAAAGTGCCGTTTATTTTGTCAAATAAATCGGATTGCACAAAGGTTGATTTTTCGGCAATTTTATTGAGTTCGGCGTTTTCTTTGGCGAGAGCGATTGCATCGGAGGAAATATCCGAAAAAGTTATGTGCGAAAAATGGCGTGCCAGTGCAATGCCAATGCAGCCAGTTCCTGTGCATAAATCTAGCAAAGTTTTGTCGCCTGTGCTATTTTTTAGATAATTTATTGTTTCTTCAACCAAAATTTCGGTGTCGCGCCGCGGAATTAACACATTTTCCCTACATTTAATTTTAACGCCCATAAAATCCCATTCGCCCAAAATATATTGCAACGGAACGTTGTTTTTGCGCTGTTCAATCATTTTCAAAAACTGCTCTTCGTATTGCGGTGCAAGTTGCGAATTGCTGTCCGCAAGGTGCAAGCCAGCAACAGAAACGCCTGTTATTTTTTCTAAAATCCACAATCCTTCAAAATCTGCCTGTACTTCAGAAAGATTTTTCGCAATTTGTAATGCTTCTTTAATAGTCATAAGTCTACCTCGATAAGTATGCGTAATACGCATTTATTAGCTTTTATTATTTTTTGGTGGTTCGTACAATTTAGCAAGTTGCTCACGCTCTTCCTTGCTAGATGTTTCTTCGGGTTCTTCCATTTGCTCCAGTTCTTTTTGTAGCACGGTTTTTAGTGCAACAGCGGCAACTTCCATTTGCTCGGCATCTGGCTCTTTTGTTGTGAGATGTTGCAAGCAAAGCCCAGGAAAACTTACTGCCTTTACCAGGCGGCTTTTGCTTCTGCCAGCCCAACGAATTACTTCATAAGAAAGCCCTGCTACAACAGGAATAAGCACCAACCGCGAAATTAACCGCAGGGGCAAATCGGGCGTACGCACAAACGTAAATACAAAAATAGAGATAATCATAACAATCAACAAAAAGCTAGTACCGCACCTGTTGTGTAGCCTAGAAAAGCCTTGAATGTTGTCAACCTCTAAATCGGAGTTTTGGCGGTTCTGCTCGTAAGCATTGATTGTTTTGTGTTCTGCGCCGTGATATTGAAACACACGTTTTATATCTTTTGAACGAGATATAAGCAAAACGTAGAGCAAAAATATTGTCAACCTAGCGAATCCTTCAAATAAGCCTAGCAAATTTTGGTTTTCGCCAAAAATATTATACAAGAACGAGCCAAGCCACAAAGGCAACAAAACAAACAACAAAACGGCGATAGCAATAGCAAAAACAACACTAACTTGAATAAGCACATCGTTAAATTTATCGCCAAGTTTATTTTGCAAAAATTGCTCAAAACGAGAAGTTGCCTCTTCAGGTTCGCCGTCTGTTGCTATTTCTGCCGATTCGGTAAGGGTTTTCATGCCAATGGAAAGCGAGCTACCAAAGGCGTAAATTCCTCTAATAATGGGCAGTTTTAGCAATGGATGCTTTTTTTGTGCAATGGAATGAGTAACAACGGCAATTTCGCCGTTTGGCTTGCGGACAGCCATAGAATAAAACTTTTTACCACGCATCATAACGCCTTCCATTACAGCTTGACCACCGTAATAATGCGGTTCTTCGGATGATTTTTGCATATCAGAGCCTTTAGTTATCTTGATCACGTTTGTCGATTATTTCCAAAGATTTATCTAAATAGGATTTATCGTCGCCCTTGCTGGAAGAAGTTGACAATAACGGTTGTTTGTCGGCACTAACCATGGGAAGTTCGCCAACTTGATAACGACCGTTAAGTTGTCCGCCCTCGTCAACTATAATAGAATTTGTTTTAATATCGCCGTTAATGCGGGCTGTAGAGGACACGTGCAAAGTGCCATCACAATCGATATTTCCGCGAACAAGCCCAGCCAAAATAATATATTTTGCTTTAACTGTGCCTTCAATGCTGCCAGTTTCGCCTAAAATTAAGCTACCGTCTAAATTAACATCGCCCAAAAAAACGCCGTCTATCCGCACGGATTCCTTGCCCGTAAGGACAGCTGCCTCTAAAGTAATGCCTTTTCCGATAACTGTTCCAGGTACTTCAACTTGGGGTATAACTGCTTTTTTTCCAAACATACGTTTTTTTCCTTTCGTATTTCCTCGTATTTATAAGATTATAACACATTAACATCAATTTGACAAACTTACAAATAAATATTATAATAAGAAACGGAGATGAAGGGATTCGAACCCTTGAGCCACTTTCGCGGCCGAACGATTTCGAGTCGTTTCCGTTATGACCACTTCGGTACATCTCCATAAATACATTGTAGCACAGGAGAAAATAAAATGCAAGACTTATTAAAAAATATTCATCAATATAATAAAAGCCTTACAATCTCCCAAACTATCACGTTTTTTGCTCGTGGCGAAATTTTTTTTACAAAATCTATGATACAAAATTATGTACGAGATGGAATTTTGCCGCCGCCAAAAAATAAACGCTATTATACCCACGAACATTTGGCGGTTTTGGCTATTGTCAATCATCTAAAATCGGTTTACGATATGTCTACTATAAAAATTGCTTTGTTGCCATTTGTTGTTGACAACGGCATTCCGCTTGATGTTTACCAAAATTTTTTGCAGGAAAGCACAAGCGATTATCCAAAATCCGCATTGGCACTAATGTTGCACAGTGCAGACATTAAACAGGAGGTATTAAAAAAACTTGAACAGACTAATCTTATTTGACCTGGACGGCACGTTAATTGATCCGCACGAATCAATTACAAAAGGTGTACAACACACATTGTCAACCGCAGGAATCATCGTTGACGACAGAACTAAACTCAACTGCTTTATTGGCCCGCCAATGAGAACCTCTTTAAGGGAATTTTACGGCTTTACGGACAACGAGCAAATTGAAAAACTGTACAAAACGTATCTCGAATATTTTGCAATAAACGGAATTTACGAAAATATTTTGTACCCAAACGTAAAAGAAACGTTGACCGAACTTAAAAATTGCGGTTTTACTTTGGTTGTTGCAACTTCCAAGTTAATGACAAACGCAATAAATATTGCAAAATATCTGCAAATTGACGGCTTTTTTGACGAAATAATCGGTAGCAATTTGGACGGCAGCCGCAGCCGAAAATCCGAGATTATTAACTATATTTTGGAAAAATACGACCCTCAAAAAAAGCGGTTGCCCATAATTATCGGCGACAGAAAATACGACATAATCGGTGCAAAAGAAAGCGAAATTCCTGTAATTGCGGTTACTTGGGGATACGGCAGCCGCGAAGAATTAGAAGAACATAAAGCCGATTATATAGTTGACACTTTTGAAGAAATGGTAAATCTATTAAAGTCAACCTCGAAAGAGGTAACAAAATGAAAAATACCAAAGATAACAACGAAAGAGCCGTTGCAGTAGCTATTTTGCTAGAAATAACGCAAAAAGGTGCATTTAACAACATTGCATTAAACCGTACATTAAGCCAAAAAACTGATTGGGAATCGCACAAAAAGGCGTTTGTTACCGAACTTGTCAACGGAACTTTACGCAATTTAATTTTGGTTGACTTCATAATCGAAAAATTTTCCCAAAAGCCGACCAGTGAAAAAGCGGAAAAATCGAATAAATCCAAAAAATCCCAAAAATCAACGCAAATGAAACCAATTATACGGGAAATTTTGCGAACGGCGATATATCAAATTTTGTACATGAGCAAAGTTCCGCATTCTGCCGCTGTAAACGAGGCGGTCAATTTAGCCAAAATGCACGGCTTTGCTAGCATGACAGGGTTTATTAACGGAATATTGCGAAATATCGTCCGAAATCACGAAAATTTGACTAATTTTGACAATTTGCCGTTTGACCATTATTTAAGTTTGCGATATTCTTTTCCCATTTGGCTTGTGGAGCGGTTAATCAAACAATTTGGCAAATCCGAAACCGAAAAATTTTGTGCCGAAACTCACAAGCCGCCGAGCGTTACAATCTGCACAAACCTGCTAAAAACCGACAAAATCACTTTGAAATTGGCACTAGAAAAGCAAGGCATAATTTGCGAAGAAATTGTTGACAACGAAACTTGTTTGAATGTCAGAAAAACCTCGCAACTTGCCAATATTCCGCAATTTAAGCAGGGACATTTTTTTGTAATGGATTCGGAAGCAAATGCTGTATCTCACGAACTTTTGGCGGATTTTAACAAGTTTGCAAACTTTTCAAACTTGGCAAAAAATCCAAATTCACAAAATGCCAAAAATGCCAAAAATTCTGCTAGCGAAAATTTGCCGCATTTTCCGCAAATTTTGGATTTATGTGCCGCACCTGGCGGAAAATCGTTCGCTTGTGCTGGGATAATCCAAAATAAGGGAAATATTACCGCTTGCGATATATATCCTCACAAAGTGGAATTGATAGCCAAAACATCGGCGCGATTAGGCACAACGTGCATAACAGCCCAACAAAACGACCTTCTAATATTTAAGGAAGATTGGCGGCAAAAGTTCGATTTTGTTTTGCTAGATGCTCCCTGCTCGGGGTTTGCAACCATTCGCAAGCGCCCAGATATAAAATATAGCAAAACTGAAACCGACATACAAAGCCTGGCAAAGTTACAACGAGAAATGCTGACCATTGCGGCGGAATATGTAAAAATTGGCGGAACTTTGCTATATAGCACCTGCACAATCACAAATGAGGAAAATGACGATAATATTAACTGGTTTTTGGGCAAATTTCCTTTTGAAATTGTAATTAAACGGCAGGTAAATTTTGGGTTTTATATGGCTCGTTGTGTTAGGGTGAAATAATTTAATGAAAAAATTGCCCCAATTAAAAATGCCGATTAAAAAATGCCGATTAAAAAATGCCGATTAAAAAACAACGGGCGGATAATATCCGCCCCTACAATGTCGACAAACGTAGGGGCGGATATTATCCGCCCGTTTTCCCAAAATTGCCAATTTTCCCAAAATTGCCAATTTTCCCAAAACCGCAAATTTTCCCAAAACCGCAATTTTCCCAAAATCAACCTATCTTGAAATTATCCGCCAAATACAAAACAATTCGGCATTTTTTCGCCCTAAATTGTGTCTGCCAACGTCAAATCATCCAACAACTGAAATTCATTCAAATTGTCGGGAAATTCAATTTCAACATCTCCGATTTGCAATATTTCAACGAAAGTTGTTATGTCCACCAAAAAAGTTGTATCGCCGTGCGTTATTGTCATTGTCATTGCGGTTGACGTATAAATGGGAATTTGATTTTCGTCTATTCTAATTGTGGCTTCGATGTTGTTTGGCGAAAGGTTGGCTGTTTCTATAGTGCCGCCGAACAGTGCAAGAATGCCGTCGGCAACCGTTTCGACAAGATTAGTTAGCTGCGAACCGTTTAATGTAAACGAAAGTTCCGCTCCGTTGGCTGATTCTCGGGCAATTTGACTAATTATTGCACTTTGAGGAAACTCCAAAAGGCTTGCGTTGGTTTGTTCCAAAACCTCGTCCAGCGAAAGAGGCACTCTAAATTGTTCTCCTCTTATGTCAACATAATATACGCCATTACGAAAATATGAAGTCATTGGTATCGAAAAGCCGTCTAATATTGTGTTTAACTCGATTCGCATATGTACATCGGTTGGACTATTTATAATTTGTGCGACATTGCTAATCGCCAATAATTCCAACTGTTCGCCGTCCAAATCGCCGCCGATTACTCTTATCCTGGATAGCATGGAAGAATCCATTAAAATGGAATCCACCTGCCGAAAGGTTTCGGCGGCTTGCGTGTACAAAATATAGGCTGTGTTGTCCTGTTCGTCTGCTCCGCAACTGCTGAAAAATGCTAGCAAAACAGCCAAAAAAAATATTTTTTTCATGTGATTTCCTTTCTTTATGTAGCAACATTTTACAAATGCAATTTTTCCGCCAAAATCTCCAACCCAGTTATTTTGCTAGCTTGTTGGTTAAATTTGTCAACATCTCCGCTGACGTAAAATTTACTGGGAAGTTTTTTTTCGCTGTACATTTTGTGAACCGATAAATATTGATTAGTTGCTAAAAGTGCCGATTGTGCCATATCTATTAGGTGGACATTTGGCAAAATTCGCTGTATTTGCTCATTTAGCAAGGGATAATGTGTACAGCCAAAAATTAGAACATCTATTAAATTATATAAATCGGGGTTTTCGGCGGATTTTGCCCAGTTGTACAAATATTCTTCCGCAATTTTTGCCGATATTATCGTATTTGCAAGCCCTGCTTCGATAATCGGCACAAACAGCGGACAAGCCAAAATTTGCAAATCTAAATTTTTTTCTAAGGCTCGCTGAAAAAAGCCACTTTTTACGGTTGCGGTTGTTGCAATTACGCCAACTTTGTGCTTATTGTTGCGTTCGCAAAACTGCAAACAGGCGGCGATTCCTGGCTGCACAACGTCAATTATTGGAACGCTAAATTTTGCCTGCAAATAATCCATTACATTTGTGCTTATCGTGCCGCAAGCGACAATTATTAGCTTGACATTATGCTCATTTTGCAAAAATGTGATTATTTGGTCGCTGTAAAGCCGCAAAGTGTCAACATCTTTTCCGCCGTATGGAACGCGCGCGGTATCTCCCACGTATACAAAATTTTCGGTTGGCAAAAGTGATTTTAGTGCGTTTACAGCGGTTAATCCGCCCAAACCAGAGTCGAATATTCCTATCGGTCTATTATCCATTATTTTATCCTTTGATAAATTTATATTTGTTCGGATATTTCTATCAATGTATCGAGCAAATTTGGCAACGAAAGTCCGCTTGCCGCCCAAACCATCGCAAACATACTTATCGAAGTAAATCCTGGAACGGTGTTAATTTCGTTGAACAAGATTTTACTGCCGTCCCAAAAGAAATCGACACGCGCCAAACCACGACCGTCAACCGCAATAAAAATATCTTTTGCCATTTGCTGAATTTTTTCGGCAATATCCTTGGGAATATCCGCAGGTACAACCGTTTGCGAGTTCGGATTATTATATTTTGCATCGTAATCGTAAAAATCCGCAGCTGGGACAATTTCGCCAACCACCGAAACTTTAATATCGTTGCCATAACCAATAACGCCACATTCCAGTTCACGAGCCTTTACAGCTTGTTCTACAACAACTTTATTGGAAAACGCCGAAGCAAAATTTAACGCTTTAATCAACTCTTTTTTGTTGGTTGCTTTGCTTATCCCAACGGAAGATCCCGCGCTGGCTGGCTTTACAAAACACGGATAACCTAAGCTGTATCTAATTTTTTTTGCAATTTCGTTGATTTTGGCATCTTGACTTTTTTCAGCTTTTTCGTCATTTTCGCCATTTTCGCCATTTTCACTATTTTCGTCATTTTCATCAAGCTCATACAAATCGTGGTTGCTAAAAGCGAGATATTTTGCCTGGGGCAAACCTGTTTGTTTTGCGACAATTTTTGTCAAGGATTTATCCAAGCAAATTGCGGAAGTTGCGACATCGCAACCAACAAAGGGCAAACCAGCTAATCTGCACAAGCCTTGTATAACGCCGTCTTCGCCAGTTTCGCCGTGTATAACAGGAAAAACTATATCTATTGGAATTGTTCGCACTTTTTCGCCGACTATTCTCAACAATCCTTTGGTTGACCTATCGGGGCTTAAAATTGCGGTTGTGCCAAATTTATCCCAGTCAATGTTACTTAACTCGGAGATAGGTGCATCGTATAGCAACCATTGCCCAGTTTTTGTTATGTAAACAGGAACTACTTTATATTTTTTGACCGACAAATTTTTAATTATCGTGTTTGCCGAAACTATCGAAATGTCATGCTCTGGCGAAACTCCGCCAAACAGCACAAGAATATTTTTCTTCTCCATTACAAAATCCTTTCGTTTTCGCTATTGACAATTTGCAAATATAATATTATAGTAACAGATAAGAATAAATTTTACAATAGCATATTGACGAAAGGATGCAAAACATTTTCGAAATGTTAAAAAGTTTTGCAGGTAAATTTACATGAAATATCTGAAAGATATACGAGAAAACGACAGAATCATGGAGCATTATTTGTGCAAGCAAAAACAAACGTTAAAATCCAAAAGTGGCAACGCATATTTCTCCTTGAAATTACAGGATAGAACCGCAATAGTAGACGCAAAAGTTTGGGATTTGCACAACGACATAGGCTCATTTGAAGAAAACGATGTAATTAAAGTTGACGGCACAGCGTTAATTTTCAACAACGAGCCACAAATAAAAATAAGCCGTCTACGCAAAAGTTTAGAAAACGAGTACGATTTAGGCGAGCTTATTCCACGCACCGAAAAAGATGTTGACGAGTTATACAAAAAATTGCTCAATTTCATAGCTGAAATTGAGCAACCGCAGCTAAAGCAAATGTTAAAAAACATAATAACGGAGCATCCGACAATATCGGTAGCAATAAAAACGCATTCGGCGGCAAAGCAAATGCACCACAACTACATGGGCGGCTTATTAGAGCATACAATAGCAGTAGTAGAAATTTGCGATTTTTTAGGAAAACGCTACAAAGATGTTGACCACGATATTTTAATAGCGGCGGCAATTTTGCACGATATTGCAAAAGTATTTGAATTATCGGCAATGCCAAGCAACGAATACACAGACGATGGGCAAATGTTAGGGCATATTTACATGGGAGCAGAATTAGTAGCCATCGAAAGTGCGAAAATCCCCAATTTTCCGCATACCTTAAAAAGTTTGTTACAGCACGCAATTTTGGCACATCACGGAGAATACGAGTTTGGCTCGCCAAAGCTACCAATGACACTAGAAGCCCACATTCTACATTCCGCCGACAACCTAGATGCAAAAGCCAAAGTATACGAAGACACCATAAACAGCAATAAATCAGGAACTCCATGGGCTGGCTACCACAAATTATTAGGGCGGTACATTCGCAATTCGGAGCGTTAGGACCTTGGGGCTCTGCCCCAAACCCCGCTGGGTACGCGTACCCAGACCCGCATTTTTGGGTTGGTTATTGTTGGGGCGGGTATTATTCGAACAACTTAAAAATAGGCTGTTGTAGAAAAACGGGCGGACCCGCCTGCCCGTGTATTCCGAATCCGCAATATTTCGAAATTTTGCAATAATTTACGATTGCTGACAACAGAAGACTGGCGACCGAGACGGTCGCCCCTACGAATTAAAATATTTGAATGTAAAAAGGCAAAAAGATTGAAATTTCAATCCTTTTGCCTTTTCATTATATAAACCCATACAAAACAAAAGTTATGGGGTCAAGGGGCGAAGTCCCTTGCGGGGTTTGGGGCAGCGCCCCAAGGTTTTAGCCCCAAGGTTTTAGCCCCAAGGTTTTAGCCCCAAGGTTTTAGCCCCAAGGTTTTAGCA
>JGI24700J35501_10930805_pt1 | contig 24845 bp, 19 predicted proteins | sample TergutTh196P1_FD_35501 | JGI IMG/M metagenome (IMG submission 35501)
CAGAATCACAGCTAGGAGCACAACGTGATTACGGCATACGTTCACTTATAACAATGGCAAATGTAATGCGCGAGGGCCTTAAAAGAGGCGATAAATACGCAGATGCCAAAGATGTTATAGGAATAAACTTTTTAGGATTTGGGTTAAAAGAGCTTGCGTATAACGAAAACTTTGTAACACGTATAGTCTATTCCGACTATCATAATAAAGTCGGTTTTTTGACGGACAAATATTCTAATTACTATGTAGAGTTACCGAAACTGCCGAAAAACAAGAAAGGGCTACCGGAAAATTATCATGATATATGGGATATAACAAAAGCCCTGAAAACAAAGTTTAAAGACTACGAGGAGGTAAAAGGGATGCAGGAACTAAGGAATTCTACAGCATTGGCTATTCTCGACGAATTACACAACGCACTTTCTTCTGACGATGTAGTTTATGAAGCCTTGTTGAGAAAAGAAGCCCAATCTTTGTATGAAGAACAGCTGTATGAAGAGAAAATAAAAGGTATAGAGCAAGGTATAACTGAAACAGTTGTTGAAATGCTAAGGGAAGGCTTTGAAAGAGATGTTATTGCTAAAATAACAAAAATGCCTATGGACAGGGTTGATGAGATAGCAAGTGAGTACGGGGTTTAAAAAAAAGCATTCGCCAATTGGCGGATGCTTTTTTAACGCCTTATGGCACAATTTCGGGGGTCGAGGGGGCTGGTCCCCTCGCGGGGAGTGGGGCTGGCCCCACAGTTTTATTTTTACAACATTTTTTTATGTTTTTTTCATGGAATTGACTATTTCACAGAAAATGTTGTAAAATATATGAAACGATTTTTTTACACAGTTGTAGGATTTAGGTATGTACTTATTATGAACACCAAAATACTAACGGCAAACCAGCTTGATATATGCGCCGGCATCATAAAAGAGGGCGGCATTGTAGCAATACCAACAGAAACCGTGTACGGTCTCGCCGCAGACGCATTTAACCCAACCGCAATCAACAAAATCTTTACCGCAAAGGGCCGCCCAAACGATAACCCGCTAATTGTGCATATATCAAAAAAAACCCACCTAACCAAAGTGGCGGCAGATATACCACCCATCGCCCACAAATATATGGAACAGTTTTGGCCGGGCCCTTTAACGCTTGTTTTAAAAAAACATCCCGCCCTGCCTGCCGAAGCCCTGGCGGGGCTACCCACCGTTGGTGTTCGCCTGCCCGACCACCCGGTTGCATTGGAGCTTATATCTCTGTGCGGCCCGTTGGTGGCACCTAGCGCAAATTTGTCCGGCAAGCCAAGCCCAACAACAGCCTGGCACGTTATGGACGACCTGGCAGGAAAGATAGACGCAGTTGTAGATGCAGGCCCCACAAACTTTGGCTTGGAATCTACGGTGATAGACGCTGAAACAGGCAAAATATTGCGCCCCGGTGCTGTTACGGAAAACTGCCTGTCTGCTGTACGCCCCGTGTTTAGCGGCCTTTCTTTTACCCGAAAAGAGATAAACACACCAACCGCACCGGGCCAAAAATATACACACTATGCCCCAAAAGCTAAAACAACCCTCGTTGTTTGCAAAGAACCACACAAAAAAATTTTGCATTTGGCTAGCAACACAGTTAACAAAAAAAACTTGGGCATATTAACAACAGACCAAAACAAGCATTATTATGAACAGCTTGGAGCTACCGTGCTTTCCCTAGGTAACAGAGATAACCCGCAACAAATGGCTACATTGCTCTACAGCCATCTGCGCCAATTTGACACCAAAGGGGTCAAGCACCTTTTTATAGAAGGTTTTTTAGAAAACCACGGCTTTTATTTGACTATAATGGACAGGCTAATAAAAGCAGCTTCCTATGATATAGTAAAGTAGCTGGGGGCTTAGCCCCCAGACCCCCACAAGGGGCTTAGCCTCTTGACCCCAAAATTCTGAAGCAATTAAATTCATTGCACAATTTCGGGTGTCGAGGGGGCTGGTCCCCTCGCGGGGTCCCATGAATTTTGGCTAACATTAGAAATTTATTTGTAGCCAAAATTCATTAGAGGGCAGAGCCCCACGGTTTTATGATACAGTTTAAAAAAGGGGAATAAAAAAATGGTACTTTTTGTATGCACAGGCAACACATGTCGCAGTCCGATGGCAGCTACAATTTTAAAAGACAAGTTTAAAAAAGAAGGGATTTTAGTGCCTGTTTCTTCTTGCGGTGTTTTTGTTAATGACACAGGACCAACGAGCGGTGCAATAGAAGCCATGAAAAGTTTTGGGCTTAACCTTGCCAATCACACCCCAACCCAAATAAACGAGAAAGAAGTGCAGGATGCCACCATTATTTTAACAATGACTGCCACCCATAAAAACCTGGTTATCAACAATTTTCCTTATGTTGTCGAAAAGACATATACTGTTTGTGAATATGTTACGGGCGAGCAAAAAGATATAAGCGACCCATATGGCGGCTCAACCCAACATTATATAGAAACAGCAAAGGAACTGGAGAAACTTATATACCAACTGCAATTTCCGAAGGAGAGCCAATGAAAAATCTTGAGATTGTAAAACATCCTCTTATTGACCACAAAATTAGTATGATAAGAAAAAAAGAAACAGGCAACAAAGAGTTTAGAGAGCTTGTGCATGAGCTAGCTTCCATAATTTGCTACGAAGCCACAAGAGAAACACCAACCCAAGCACAAGCGATACAAACCCCGGTAGAAGATTCTACGGGATATTTTATAGCCCAAAAATTTGCCGTAGTGCCGATACTGCGAGCGGGAGTGGGTATGGTAGATGGTATAGTGAAGTTTTTCCCTGCCGCCAAAATTGGCCATATTGGGCTATACCGTGATCCAAGCACATTGAACCCGGTAAAATACTATGTTAAACTGCCTAGCGATATTAACGAAAGAGAGGTTTTTTTGGTAGACCCCATGGTTGCCACGGGCGGTTCCGCCATAGAAGCCATTAATATATTAAAAGAAAATGGAGCGCAAAAAATAAAAGTGCTTTGCCTTGTTTCTTGCCCGGAAGGGGTGGAGAAAATAGGTAAGCTCCATCCTGATGTGAAAATTTACACGGCAGCCCACGACGAAAAAGGCCTAAACAGCAAAGGGTATATTGTGCCCGGTTTGGGAGATGCCGGCGATCGAATATTTGGGACACAGTAGGGTTGGTTTAAAACCGTGGGGCGCTGCCCCACACCCCGCGAGGGGGCTAGCCCCCTCGACCCCCGAAATTGTGCGATAAATTTAAGTGCTTCATAATTTTGGGGTCAAGGGGCAGTGTTCTGCGGTTTTTACATTAATTAACATGCCCAGTCGATAATAAGTGAGGACTATATGCCATCATATCATTGGTTAGTATACCTTGTGGCGTTTTTAGCTGCTTTTTCTGTATCGCTGCTTACAACGCCTTTAGCTAAAAAAATATCAATAAAATATAACGCAATAGATTATCCGAAAAAACGGGGGTTGCACACTGTTCCAATGCCCCGTATGGGTGGGTTGTCTTTAGTTTTTGGCTTTATGACAGCCATGCTTATCTTGGTTCCGTTTATAGAAGATTTCCGAACCATACAATTTGGCGGGTTTATTGCCGGAGCTTTTATTATTGTTGCTTTGGGCATAGCAGACGATATACACAATCTTAACGCAAAAGTAAAGTTTTTGGTGCAGCTGTTGGCAGCTCTTGTGGCAGTATTTACAGGCACACGCATAGAGATGATAATGTGGCCGATGTTTATAGAACCGGAGATAATGGAAACATTTAGCATACCTTTTACTGTGCTGTGGATTGTTGGTGTTACAAACGCCGTAAACTTTATAGACGGCTTGGATGGTCTGGCGGCAGGGGTTAGCAGCATTTGCGGCTTCTTTTTAATGATTTTGTGTATATTAACGGGTTCACCAATGGCTGTAGTCTTTACCGCTGCATTAACGGGCAGCAGTATGGGTTTTTTGCCCCGCAACTTTAACCCGGCAGAGGTTTATATGGGCGACACGGGTGCTACATTTTTGGGTTATGTGCTTGCGGCAAGCTCTGTAATCGGCTTGTTTAAAACATATACACTTTTGGCGGTGCTTATTGCGGTGCTTGCCCTTTCTTTGCCCATTTTAGACACACTTTTTGCAATTGTTCGCCGCCTGCTAAACCACAAACCGCCCATGGCGGCAGACCGGGGGCATCTCCACCACCGTCTTATAGACAAAGGCTACACACAAAAACAGTCTGTGCTTATATTATATGTGATAAGTGCGGCTACCGGCGGGCTTTCCTTATTGCTGGTTTTGGAAAACAACGCAGCATTTGCTGTGGCACTAATATTTTTGATTATTATGGCGTTGATGATTTATGTTTATAAAAAGCGTCTGTAGAAATACTGCAAGGCGAAGAGAAAGCCTTCGCACAGGAGATTTATGAAAAACACGGAAAATACAGAAACCACAGAAAATACAGAAACCACAGAAAATACAGAAAATACGAAAAACAAGGAAATGGGAATAATAGGTTATATAGAGCTGCCGAAAGGTGTAAGAAAGCCTATAAGCCCTATGAACAATCATTTTTTAAATTATACATTTAACGACCCTAAAAATTGGCCGGCACTGCAAACAATGGCCAATATAATCTATAGCGACTATATAGACAAGAATCCAAAAACGGCTGTAACAACGATAGAAGGGGATATATCGGTAAAAACACAGCTTGTACACTTTCAGCTGAAAGCGTCAGATACACCAAGAACGCAGGATCTTGAAATAGAAAGCATAACCAAAATAGATTATATAGAAATACAGATAGAAACAAAAACACTTTTGATACCGGTGGAGCAGAGAAGCATGGGTTATTTGGGTCTTTCTATAACTCGGGGTAACACAGACAAGCCGATACAACAAGTATGGTTGCTTGCAGATGATTTAAAGAACAAAAGTATACTTAACGGTAAAACATACGCCAATTTTACTATGATGGATGAGTTAGATCATAGACCTCACGCACACCCTGCACCTTTTGCGGTAATGTATGTAAATTTAAAAAAGATGGCAAAAGAGCAAACAAAAGCAGGTGAGCTTGCAAATGTTCTTTTGGGTAATGTAAAAGAACCAAAGGACAAAAATGTGCTTAAAGTATTTGAAACTCTAACAGGCAGTTTTGATAAGTTTAAGGAGGAAAAAGAGGTGAAGAAAATGTATTCTTATTTTGAAGAACAGTTATATATTGCTAAAGAAGAAGCTAAGGAAGAGGCCAAACAAGAAGGCAGAGAAGAAGGAAGACAAGAAGGTATGCAAAAAGGCGTGCAAAAAGGCATAAAGGGTATGTTAAAACTTAACATGTCATTAAAAGATATTGCCGAAGTTTTTGGTGTAACAGAAGCCTTTGTAGAAGAGCTACGCTCACAGGGGGGATATTGAAAGATATAAAAATCCTATAATCCCCAGGAACAATCATTTTTTGAACTACACATTTATAGCAAATTAACTTTTCATTAATTTTTTAATTCAAAAAAAGTTAATTTGCTTTCCCTAATTTAGCAATTGTATAGTAAAAGTGTTATAACGACCCAAAAGAGGTAAAAATGCATACAAAAATTTTTTTCGGGATAGACAGCAAGTAAAAGCAGAAATGGGCAATTATGTAACAGCCCACGGGGAGCCGAATGCAGTTTGTACAGAGGACTCTATCTTAAACTTATGGAAAAACAAAAATATATGAACAAATATGACGTTATCTCTTTTGATGACGCAATAAAAAAATTCCCAAAGGCAGATGTGTTTATAACGTATTCACATACCCCAACAGCTCTTGATTGCTGCACAAGGGAAACTTTTTTGAAAATTAAACAGGTAGATATGTTTGATAGAGTTGTGGGAAATTTGAAAAAGTTGCCATTGCATAAAACACGGTTTTACCTAAAATATATATTTTTGGATGGTGTAAATGATAACGACGAAACATACAAAAACTACAAACCCACTCCATAATCTTCTGTTTTATCACACTTTTTTAGGTATAGCAAAAAAGTTAACAGACCTGTTTTTAAGATTTTTGTTTAGGGACGAAATGGCGAAAAACCTTGTCTGGATTGATATAAGATGCCTTTGGATATGCTTTTCTAATGCGAACTATGAAACACTTTATGTAATACTCTATGTGAGACTTTATGCGAGACTCTGTGTGATATATTCTGTTTAAGAAAAATATAATGTGTGCTGACAAAGATAGATGATTTATTGTACAGTACTCTGCGTAACAAAACAAGCCAAAAATGTCCGACCATTTTCATATTTTTAGAGCGTCTTTACAAAATTCTTTATCTGCATTATACTATAAGGGTAGTATGTGGGGATGTTGGATATACACAGCACAAAATCTAACCTAAACATTCCTCCAAACAAATACTTTAGTGAAAGAGCCTTAAATGGATTTTTTTACCCGCCTATATAGCGATATTGTCAAAAATGGATTTAGTGCAGGGCACATAAATTCATACGGTCACCCTTTAGCTAGCTTCACAAAAGAAGAAGGGTCTACTTGGCATGTTCTGTTAATAGCCAACCTAGAGGCGATAACATTCGAGGAGTTTATGGTGGCTAATAGACGTTACACACGTTTTTACACCAATTTACCCGAAGAGAAGCGGCCAAACAATATTTTTGTGACAAATATACTAATAACTCAAGATGATAATCAAGATATAAATAATTTTATACAAAATTTAGCTCCTTTTTCCCCTAATATTGTAAACAATATTTTTTGGAGCTTGAATTTAACCAGCGGCATGCTATTACTAAACGAAGAGCAGCCCACAGAGATTTTGAATCTGCGTAAAATATTGGAAGACTGCTACCAAAATCGTGTCCCAACCATTGCTCCAATAAATTATCAAACCGCCAAGGCAAGCTCCCTCACACTTGTTGTCATTATTTTAAACATAATAATGTATATGATTGTTTTGTTGAACGGGGGCATTACAACAGCCAACCTTGTTAGGTTTGGTGCATTACTCCCACCCCAATATATAAACGGAGAGTATTTTCGCCTGTTTTCTGCCATGTTTTTACACGCCGGGAGCTTTCACTTGTTTTTAAATATGTTCAGCCTTTACATTTTTGGAACAAGAGTAGAAAGACACTACGGTCGCTCCGCCTTTGCCGTTATTTATACATTTGCCGGGTTTGCCGGCAGCTTGGCAAGTTTTACACTACAGCAGAGCATCTCTGTTGGGGCTAGTGGAGCTATATTTGGTTTGGCAGGTGCAGTGGCTGTTATGGCAAAAAGTACGGGGCGAGATTTGGATGGTTTAAATTTTCAAACAATGCTGATGTTTATTATTATAAACCTCGCTTTTGGTTTTACATTACCAAACGTAGATAACTTTGGCCATTTGGGTGGTCTTTTTGGTGGTGTTATATCAGGATATGTTTTGTGTAAAATGATATTGCGGAAAGGATAAACTATGAGGAATACTAGAACGATCATTTCTCACTCCCACGAAGATTATTTGGAGAGTATATTAGCCTTACTTGACAAAAGCCCTGTTGTGCGAGTGACAGATTTGGCACAAGAAATGAATATTTCCAAACCCAGTGTCAACAAGGCTGTAAATACTCTAAAAAGCCAGGGCATGGTAGAGCAGGAACGCTATGGTTCCATAACCCTCACAGTAAAAGGTGAGTGTTTGGCTCGTAGTGTGCAAATGCGCCACCATGTTTTAAAAGACTTTTTGCAAATAATTGGGGTAAGTGAGGCAAAAGCTGAAGCAGAAGCCTGTGAAATCGAGCATAATATTTCTATAGACACTGTGGAAAAGCTGAGTAAGTTTCTTGCGGAGTTTAGGAATACAAAGGATGCAACAAAAAATTGACAAAATAGCTTAAATTAAGGTACAATGTAGTAAAATTCAAGTGAAATTTAATATCTACAAACAAAATCTAAGGAGGGTTATTATGGCTTTTGGAAAGAAAAAAGAAGAGGTTGCAGTTCAGCATCGTGGCGGATCTGTAATAGAAGCCGGTATCGAAATATACGGCGAAAGAATAATAGGTAACACAAGCATTACTGTTAAGGGTATTGTATACAGCATATTTGAAATAGGGGCTGATGTTATTGTAGATCACGAAGGATACATAGAAGGTAATATTGCTTGCAGAAACTGTGTTGTGAAAGGGAAAGTTGTTGGAAATGTGTCTGCCGCCGGTCACTTAACAATAACAGACGAGGGCACAATAATAGGGGACATAGACTGTGCTTCTTTGGAAGTGAACAGAGGAGGCAACTTTACCGGCACTTGTAACAAAGGCAGAAATATTGAAGTAATGCACAGAGAAAAAGAAGAGTATGAGGCGGCTATTTAACAAAAGAGCGAAACCGTTAAACTAACAACAAATAAAAAATTGAGATTTTTCAAAATATTTTTTTGAGCTACTGATATTCAGTTGACTTCGATTTGGAGTTAGAGCTATTCCACTTAATTCTAGCCCTTTTTTAAAATAAAATTAAGTGGAATAGCTTCCTAAATTCAGCAGTTTTAGTGTGAATTTAAAGGGCTAATTTAAAACGGAACTGCTATAACTGAATATTTTCACAAACATAGCCATGACTGTCTTGATTTTTTAGTGTGATTAAATTAAATAAATTAAAAAGGGGGCTTGGTTTTAGTGGAAAAAAAACAAACCAATGGCATGAAACTTGCAAAAAAAAATTGCGAAAAAAATAATGCGGAACATGCAGAGCGAATGGCACATTTTGCAATAGAAAATTCCCCTATGGTTATTAATAAATGGAACTCTGACTTGCAATTAATAGAAACTAACGGGGAAGTGGTAGAAAGGTATGGTTTTAAATCACGAGAAGATTTTATAGCTCGATTTTTTGAAGCATCACCAAAGTTTCAACCCTGCGGCACACTCTCTTCTGTTAAAGCAAGAGAGTTTTTAAAAAAGGGTTTTGAGTTGGGTAATTTAAGTTTTGAGTGGATGCATCAACATTTAAACGGCACTCCCATCCCCAGTGAAATACATTTTATTCGGTATGATGATCCGATGGACGGCAAAAGGTATTTGTACGCATACAACATAGATATTTCTCGATTAAAAGAGAGTATGCGAAAGGAAACAGAAACACACTTACGAAACCTTACCATGTTTGATAACTGCCCGATATTTATGGAATATTGGGATGAAAACGGTGTTCTTATTGACTGTAACAAAGTTACATTAGAAACATTTGGATTTAAAACGAAAGAAAGTTATTTAGATGATGTTAACAGCATTTTTGAGCCTACCCAGATTGACGGTAGCAATTCAGAGGAATATTTAAAACAAAATATTAAAATGGCAATCAACAAAGGGTATCACCGTTTTGAATTTCGTTGCAGAAAGTTTGACGGTGAATCTGTAATAGTAGATGTTGAGGCTGTGCATATAAGGCAAGAGAATAAGGATTTTGTTATAACATACGGGACAAATATAACGACGTTACAAGAAAATTTGGAATTGTTGGTGGAGACTGAAGAGCGGGCAAACATGATGCTGCAAGGTGTGCCAATCGCTTGTTTTCTTGCGGATCACAATTTGCGGGCAACAGACTGTAACAAAGCTGCTTTAGATTTATCTAATCGCACAACAAAAGAAGAAGCGATGGAAGTCTTTAACAAGATAGTTGAAGCCATGGATACCGATGTAATAAAAGAATATTTGCAAAAAACCATGGAAAAAGGCACTCACAGCTTTAGAACAGAGGTAGTGGTTGATACAGAGTTTAGAATACCGGTGGAAATTGCTAGCGTTCACTTTCATCATCGCAAGCAAGATTTGTTTGCTCTATACATAAAAGATTTGCGTATAATAAACAAAATGGTAGAGGAAATGCGCCGAGCCGAAATCGCCGAAGAAAACAGTCAAGCAAAGAGCCGTTTTCTCGCTCGTATGAGCCACGAAATACGTACCCCAATAACTGCCGTTCTTGGTATTTCTGAAATCAACTTAAAAAGCAAGGTGTTGCCATTAGATGTTATAAACGATTTTACAAGCATATACAGTGCCAGTCGTGCTCTGCTTTCCATCGTAAACGATATATTGGACCTTAGCCGTATAGAAGCGGGCAAAATGCACGTCTCAAACGAAAAATATCAGATGGCAAGCCTTATAAGTGACACAATTAACCTTAACCTTTTTCATCTCGATAAAAAAGGGCTCGACTTTTGTGTACGTATTGACCCTAACTTGCCGGCATATATAATCGGGGATGAAGTGCGATTGAAGCAGATTTACAACAACCTCCTTACTAATGCGTTTAAGTACACAGACAAAGGTAGTGTTAAACTTTCTGTGGAAAGTTATCCAATAGACGACGAACAGGAAATGATAGTCATGACATTGGAGGATACGGGGCAGGGCATGACAAAAGAACAGTTGGATGCCTTGAGCGACGAATATATACGCTTTAACGAAAAGAAAAACCGTTTTGTGGAAGGAACGGGTATTGGTATACAAATAGTTCGCGGGCTTCTTGAAATAATAGGCGGAACGATGGATATGAGCAGCGAACCGGGTATAGGAACAAAAATTACCGTGCGTATCCCTCAAGGAATTGCGAGTGAAGAAGTTTTAGGCACAGAAATAGCCGAAAGCATACAAAAGCTGGAATATATTAGCCATAGTTTTAGCAAAAGGCTTAGCTTTGAACCGGAGCCGATGCCCTATGGTAGTGCTTTGATTGTAGATGATGTGGAAACAAATTTATATGTAACAAAGGGCCTTTTGGAAATGTACCAAATAGATGTAGAAACGTGTTCCTGTGGTTATGAGGCAATCGCAAAAATAGAAAACGGTAATGTGTATGACATAATATTTATGGATCATATGATGCCGGGGATAGATGGCATGGAAACCATGCACATCATAAGGCAAAAAGGTTACGATGCCCCCATAGTTGCCCTAACTGCAAACGCTTTGGTAGGTCAAGCCCAAGAGTTTTTAGAAAGCGGTTTTGATGGATTCGTGGCAAAACCAATAGAAATGGCAAACCTGGATGAGATACTAAATAAATTTATAAAAGATAAGCAAAGTGAAGCCACTATAAAAGCCGCTCGGTTGCAATCCAAGTCGAACAAGATAAACAGAGAAGTATTAGACTTTTTTGCTAATCCAAAAGACAGTGATTCTGAGTTTGCAAAAAAACTGCGCAGAGACTTTGTCAGAGATCAAAAAAATGTGCGTATAAATATACAAAAAGCACTGGAAGCTAACGACTTTAAAACTGTTCATCGTCTTGCTCACACAATAAAAGGTGCGGCAGGGCTTATAGGTGAGAAAAAACTCGAAAAATTAGCTGAAAAAGTAGAGCTTCTTTTTAAAGATAATACCAAAAATAAACTTTTGCGAAAAGAGATGCAAGAAATGTTTGACGAGTTGGATTCGGTAGTAAGTCAAGTAGATTTGACTGAAAGCACTGTAAATATACAAAAAGTAGAGAAAGAAAAAATATTGCCAATATTAACAACACTTGAAACAAAGCTAAAAGAGCGTAGTATGGACAGTATAGAGTTAATAGAAAAATTGCGGGGGATCCCGGAAGCGGTAGTGCTGATTCGACAGGCAGAGCAATTAGACTTTGCTCCTGCACTTGTTACATTGGAAGTTTTAAAAGACGTAATAGGAGAGTATTGATAATTATGGAGACTACGGAAACAAAGGAGACTATGGAAACAAAGGAAACAAAACATTTTATACAGGAGCATATAGAACAAGACTTGGGGACAGAAACGAATAAGCTGGCTACTCGCTTTCCTCCGGAACCGAATGGGCATTTGCACATTGGCCACGCAAAAAGTATACACCTAAACTTTGGTTTGGCATTACAATATGGCGGCACGTGCAATTTGCGCTTTGACGATACGGACCCCACAAAAGAAAGCCAAGAGTATGTAGACTCTATAATGGATGATGTACAATGGATGGGGTTTGACTTTCATAACAAGCTGTTTTTTGCGAGCGATTATTTTGAGCAGATGTATCAATTTGCACTTATCCTTATTAACAAGGGGCTTGCTTTTGTTTGCGATTTGACACCGGAACAGGTGCAAGAGTATCGCGGTTCCTATACGGAGCCGGGCAAGGAAAGCCCCTATCGCAACCGCACAATAGAGGAAAACCTAAAGCTGTTTGCTGAAATGAGGGAAGGTAAATATAAAGAGGGTGAAAAGACCCTGCGAGCTAAAATAGACATGACAAGCCCCAATATTAGCCTTAGAGATCCGGTGATTTATCGTATAACATATGTACCTCATTATCGCACGGGCAGCAGTTGGTGCATTTATCCCATGTACGACTATGCCCACCCGTTAGAAGATGCAATAGAGGGTATCACCCACTCCCTTTGCTCCATAGAGTTTGTAAACAACAGACCGTTATACGACTGGTTTGTGGAAAATGTAAACTATAGCAAATTTGAACGCAAGCCCCGCCAAATAGAGTTTGCGAAGATGCAAATGACAAACACAATAATGGGCAAACGCTATCTTAAAAAATTGGTAGATGAGGGGAAGGTGAGCGGATGGGATGACCCACGGCTTCATACAATAAAGGGGTTGCGTCGCCGTGGCTACACTCCCGAGATTATAAAGGAATTTTGCCACCAAACGGGCATATCAAAAACCGGAGGTATAGTAGAAATCCACACATTGGAAAACTGTGCAAGAAACATACTGAAATCTCAAGCATATTCTATAATGGCTGTTATTAACCCACTGAAAGTTACAATAACTAACTATCCCACAGACCAAACAGAATATGTAACACTAGAAAACAATGCAGAAACCGACTTGGGTTCAAGGCAAGTACCCTTTGGTAGAGAAATCTATATAGAGGCGGAGGATTTTATGGAAGATCCGCCAAAAAAATTTTTCCGTTTAACCCCTGGAGGGGAAGTGCGGTTAAAAGGTGCGTATTTTATAAAATGCCAAGAGGTGATAAAAGACAGCCAAGGCAATATAACAGGGTTAAACTGCACATATGATGTGCAAACAAAAAGCGGAACAGGTTTTACGGGTCGCAAGGTGAAAGGGACAATACACTGGGTGGCTGTAGAAACCGCAGTAAAAGCTACTGTGCAATTGTTCGACTATATTACTACAGAAGATAGCACAGAAGATAACCGATTTAACGAAAACTCTATGGAGCAAAAAACAGCATATATAGAGCCGGAAATAGAGCAAAGTGCAGCCCTGCAATTTCAATTTTTGCGTCACGGTTATTTTGCGAAAGATAATGTGTTGGCAAAAACATATAACTGTATAGTTAATTTGAAAAGTACGTACTAAAGATGTTGAAAATGTTAAAAACGAAAAAAATAGCATCATTAACTTTGGGTTGTAAGGTGAACAGCTACGATACGGCAGCAATGTTAAGCCAATTCAGCTCCAAAGGTTACACAATAGAAGAAGATTTTGACGCAGTGGCTGACGTTTATCTGATAAACACCTGCACTATCACAAACCTTGGAGACAAAAAATCTCGCCAAATGATACGCCGTGCAAGGGCAAACAACCCAAGTGCGTTGGTGGTGGCGGCAGGCTGTTATGCCCAAGTCGCCCCAAAAGACGTAGCCGCAATAGAAGGGGTAAATATTGTGATAGGGAACAAAGACCGCACCAACATTGTTAATGTTGTGGAAAGTTATACGGGAAACCAAACTCATATATACAATGCAGATTTGCGTTATGAAAAAATTTTTGAAGAGCTGAAATTGGAGAGTGCCGGCACAAAAACCCGGGCTTTCGTTAAAATACAAGAAGGTTGCGACCAGTTTTGCTCATATTGTATTATCCCTTATGCTCGTGGGCGTAGCCGTAGCAGAGATATAACAAACATAGTATCAGAAGTGGAGTTGTTATGCAAAAAAGGCTATAAAGAGGTAGTGCTGACGGGGATACACGTGGCATCTTATGGAAAAGATTTGCAAAATACCTCTCTTGCAGATGTTATAAAAGAAGTTCACCAAATAAGCGGGGTAGAACGTATACGCCTTAGCTCCATAGAACCCGGTGCTGCTACAGAGAGTTTTGTGAGCGAAATATCTAAATTGCCCAAGGTCTGTGATCATTTTCATTTGTCATTGCAGAGCGGTTCCAATAAAATATTGGCTGCAATGAGCCGTAAATACAGAACAGGGGATTTTTTTCGTGCTGTAGCTATGTTGCGAAAGTCTATGCCGAAAGTATCAATAACAACGGACGTTATAGTAGGTTTCCCCGGAGAAAGTGATAAGGATTTTGCTGAAACTGTATCATTTGTGGAAAGTATTGGCTTTGCTGGTATACATATTTTCCCTTTTTCTGCAAAAAAGGGTACGAAAGCCCACGGTTTTGGGGAGCAAGTAAGCCCGCAAACAAAAAATCATAGGGCAAAGGTTTTGAAAGAAGTAGAAGAAAGGCAACGCAAGCAATTTGTTGTAGACAATGTGGGCGAAAAGCTAAAAGTGCTTTATGAGACTAAAATAGACAACGAAACGTATGAAGGTTATTCTACAAACTATATCAAGGTGAGAAGCCAAAGTGTGAAATGCCTTAAAAACCAAATATTGGAGGTTGCTGTTGAAAAAGAGGAAAACGGCTACGCAATAGGGTCGATAGGGTGATAGTAATTATACGCTATAGCCCCCAATTACCATTAAACCGTTGGTAACTGGGGGCTATAAATTAGAAAAAGTGCTTGTATAAAGTTTTGGGTGTATTATTGTCCCAAGGCACTATTTACAGATTCTATTATTGCATTACTGGTGTAAGTTGCACCGGAAACTATGTCTACATCTGTGCTTTGAGCCGCTATAATTGAACTTATTACAACGGGGGCAGCAAGATTAAAAAACATTTCCGTATCACCATGGCTTAATACAGTAATATCAACTATATAGCCTCCTTCTACAGTTACTTCCAGTGTTAAAAGATTACCTTCGTGGCTAGGTGCAGAACCTTCAAAAACACCGTCTGCTCCGTTTTCTTCGTCAGCTTCTTCTTCGGTATCCTCTTCAACTTCCTCTAGTTCTTCCTCAGCTTCCTCAGCTTCAACCGGTTCTTCAGCCTCTTCGGCTTCTTCAGCTTCAACCGATTCTTCAGCTTCTTCAGCCTCTTCAGCCTCAACCGGTTCTTCAACTTCTTCTGTTATTTCTTCAACTACCGGTTCTTCTACAGCGAAAGGAGATTCGGTAAGTATGGTAAGAACAGCGGTACCTTGTCCGGCATCGTTAGTGCTTGCAATGATGCTTACGGTTCCGCCCGTGTCGAAAGTGTGGATAAGCATACCGTCCTGTGTCAAGTTCATGCTGTAAGAAACAACAGTGTTGTTTAAGGTGATGGCTAGGTTGATTTGGCTTATGCCATCCAATTGGTCAACAAAAACCTCAACAATCTCGGCTTGATCGAGAACTGTGATTTCTGTTGTGAAAACAGAAATACCCTGGTTGCCGGTTACATTTGTTGGTAAAGTGGGTGTAGTGGTTGTTTCTGCTATTGCAAACGTAGCAGAAAAAGGCAACAAAGCAAATGCTGTAATTAACGCCACCGCTTTTTGCAACAGTTTTTTACATGTTTTGTTTTTCTTGTTAGGCATTTAGTACCCTCCCTTAAAAATTTTTTTAGTGTTTTTTTGACATTTTATATTATACAACAAAAATTAATGGTTGGCAAGTATGGGGTTTATAATTTTTTTAATTTTCACTGTGCAAAAACGTCCGAAAGCATATCACACCAAAATCCTAACAAACGCCATAATCAACGTTGGCAGAGCTGCAAGCACAAACAGCAAAACCGCCGATATTTTTAATCTTTGTTTGAATTTTTCTGAAAATAATTTTGTCATTCTTTATCCCCATTCTCCTCAATCTGCCGCTCAATAACCCGCCGTTCACGCTCCAACTCCGCTTGTAACTCCTCTTCTGTCGGCAAATATAACCGATATTTCGAGGCAAACAAATGCTCGTTATCGGCAAGCACGGAATACTTTGCGATGCTTTCGTCCTTGTCCGTACATAAAATAACACCGACGGTCGGATTGTCGTCTGCCTGCTTGACTTTATCGTTAAACAAACGGACATAAAAATCCAACTGCCCAACGTCTTGGTAGGTCAGCGAGCCGGTTTTTAGGTCAACTATCACAAAACATTTCAAAATGTAATTGTAAAAAACCAGGTCAATATAGTAATGCGTTCCGCCCTCCGATGTTATCCGTTTTTGCCGTGCCACAAACGAAAATCCCTTGCCCAGTTCCAGCATAAACTCTTGCAGATTGTCAATCAAGCCTTGCTCCATCTCGCTTTCGCTGTATTTGACATTTTCTTTCAAATCCAAAAACTCCAAAATATATGGATCTTTGAGAATGTAATCAGACTCCGTTTTCGACTCGAGTTGGAAAATTTCGCCCTCTATTTCTGGACGATGTTCCTTTTTCGTGGCAAGCAAACGCTCGTAATAAAACGAGTTTATTTGCCGCTCCAACTGCCGGACAGTCCAGTTGGATTGCACACATTCGTTCAAGTAAAACTCTCGGCGATTCGGCTCGTCAACACGCATAAGTAGCCGATAATGCGACCAACTTAATTCGGAACACACTGTGTTCCGAATTGGAAACACTTGATTAAATTGCCTCATGTGCCGCAAACTGCGTTCACTAAAACCCTTGCCAAATTCAGCGGTCAACCGCTCCGCCAAATATTTCAAAAGCTGCTTACCGTATTCCGCACGCTCGCCGACGGCGTGGTTGATTTCACGCCCAATTTCCCAGTAAACGCCGACCATTGCCGAATTTACTGCAACGACAACGCTTTTCCGCGCGGCGGCAAGTGCAGTCCGTATTGTTTCGTACACTTCGCTGTCCAATCTAGCCAGCGGTAGATTTTTTTCTTCCATATCTTTTCTCCTTTTCTTAATCACAGCAATTTTTTTAGTCCGCCGATTTGCTCGATTAACGGAAAGTCGCCAATATTGAAGTTGCACCTCAATATTGGCGTTTTCGCAAATTTATTGGAAAATTCTAATCCAGCACCAGGCTTTCTAGCATTGCCAGCACATAACTCCGATGCTCATCGTTATCTAGGCTGTACGATGCAGAAATAATGTATAACCAATCATTGTAAACAAGCCTTATTTCATGCACTTCTGCCCTGCTCCAATTTAGACCAGATACAACAGCCACGTCGACAGGATATACAAGAGGTGCAATTCTGGAAACTGTAATCCCCTCAGCCGCCGCAATCTCCACCTCAGCAAGCATTTCAGCGAGCAAGTCGTCTAAAGTCGGTGCAACGCTCTCTATGGGCAACTGTCGCACCTGGAAATATGGCGTGTTGTCAGGATATTCGGCATCCCAAAAACTCACACGTATGCACTCATATGGCTCTAATTGGGAGACTGCCGCCCAGTGAGACGGACGTATAAAACTCACATCGCCCACACGTTCCCATGTAAAAGGGTCTTCCGGGTATTCTTCAATTTCGGACGTGGCAATGTCGGGGAAGTCGGCAATGTCTGTGTCATCAGCAACTACGGGGTCGTCGGGATCGTCGGCAAACATGGTTTCTATCATTCTCAGCACATAGCCCCGATGTTCCTCGTTATCTTGGCTGTACAAGCCGGTAACAAAGTATAACCAACCTCTGTGAACAAGCCTTATTTCGTGCATTTCCATGCCGCCGCTTGAACCAAATACAACCGCCGCATCGATAGGATGTATGATAGGTTCAATATCGGCAACGATAACCTCATCAAAATCCAGTTCGTCAAGCATTTCAGCGAGCAGATCGTCTAAGGTCGGCACATCGCCCTCTATGGGCAACTGTAGCACACGGAAAAATGGCTGATCCTCAGCAAAGTCGCCGTCCCAAAGTTCAAAACTTGTGCCCCCATGCGGCTCTTGGCTTGACACCGAATCCCAGTGGGCTGGACGTATGAACCATAAATCGCCAACACGTTCTTCTACAAATTCTGATTCTGACGTGGCAATGTCGGCGTTTTCAGCGTTTTCGCCGGTGATTTCCAACGGCTCTGTTGGCTCGGTTGGCTCTGTTGGCGTGGTGCAACCTGCCAGCAGGATTATCACGGCCAGAATTACGGCTAATTTTTTAAGCATTTTTGAATCCTCCTTTTTTCTAATGAATTACCTAAATAAAATATCGTAGAAAAATCTAAACAACATAGGTAAAGGGCTGCTTGCTTGCTCCGCCTCAATCAACGCCTCTACTCTCGATTGAAAATCAAGGTCAATCGGGACGAAATCGGGTAAACTCTGCCCCTCATGACGCTGGGCTAAAATACTCATAGGCGTTGAATATCCATCTGCCATTAACTCTATTTTCCAGTCGTCCGGATTAGGTTCGGTGATGTCCAGCAAAACACTTGCTAATCCGCCAATGATGTAAGATTCCGAGATAGCACCTACCGCAAGATAAATTTCCTCTCGTGTCATCAGCAATCCAACTGCGGCATAAAAGTCTTCTCTTGTTTGAATTTGCTCCGGATAAGCGGCAAACAGGGAAGAAATAAGCTCGTAGTAATAGGCAGTTCCCTCTATCCGAACCCAATGGTTTGTATTGTGATGGTCGTCCGAAAAGTAGCTTTTATAATGATTGTAGGTTGAAACGGCTGCTTTAATCCATTCGTTTCTATTATTGGCATCTGATAGGGCGTTTGCTAACTGAATTTGCAATAAGTGTCGCACCGTTCTTGCTTCAACGTCCTCAAAAAAATCCTCTCTGTTACGATTGCCCACGACCTCCGGTTCGGCCCAGTTTGGCTGTTCAACCATATGAAAAAGCTCATGTGCAAAGGTAATAAACACATCATAGGTTCCAACATGTAAATAGCGTTCAAACCTTAAAAAGTTCGTCAAATCCGCTTCGGAAAGAGCCATATAAATACCGGATATTCCTTGCCCTTCAAAGGGACTAAAGCCGTCTACATAGTTCACTCGACTAATGTTATAGGCTAACGCTTCTGATTGTGATAAGCCGGTGATCTCTCCTTGCGGAGAAATTAGCCAAAAATCCCCGCTTTCAATGGATTCAGCGATAATGTATTGTTGGGGAATTTGATTGTTTGGCCAAAAATTATGTATGCTCGCCGCCAAATAATGATGGTGGACTTGATTTGCCAGTATTTCAACAAATTCTCCTATCGTTTCTGCGTGGGTTTGAAACTGAACACCAAAACTAAATTGCTCATTTTGTAGTGGCTCAATCGTTGGTATTGCTGAATGTGGCTCCTGAAAAATAAAACGATGACCAACAAAAACGCCACCATAAACAGTTGCGACAACAATGAGTATGGCAAGTATTCCTACTTTTACAATGCGTATCCACTTTTTAGGTTTACTTTTATTCATCAAAAACAACTCCTTCTAAATATAACCGGCGTGATATAACGTATTCCAAAAGCGGGTCTGTGTTGTTTATCCAATGTTCGATAGTGTGTTCTATAAGCACGTCCGGTCTAAATGTGTAAAACTCAAAATATGGCGACATGTTAAAGAAAGCGTCTGGATCAAAGTTCGGTCCAATATCCTCAGCCGCCGCGTGGGAGAGTAGGTTTGGAATCTCTATCGCAAGCTGTGAATAGTTTAGGAAAATGTGTGGGTCTCTCTCGTCACCTATTCCGGATAGCACACCATAAAAAATAGTGTTTTGCCCTGTTGGCTCACCTACAATAACAGCCCCCAAATACGCCATTGCCATAGCAGATGTTACAGCTGCCGAATAAGAGCCGCCGTCTATAAAGTAAAACAGCCTACCTTCTTCCACAGTATCGGCCGCCAGTTGGAACAGTTCAAAAAATGGGGCAGGGTCGCCACCGACGTTTAGCCTTGCGTCTATAACAATAGCTTGCACATCGTTTTCTTCGATAATGTCTAAGATTCCAAAATGTACATCCCATGAAAATCTAAACTCATCGTCTAGCCAATAGGCGGGGCCAACGTTTGCGGGCGGCGTTATTACTCCTTGTATATCTCCCTGTGCAATGGCTTGGCGTAGCTCGTCTTCAATTTCAGAAAAGCTCTCTGCACCCAATTCGTGCATCAAATCCCAGCCATCTATAAAAACCGTGGGGTCAAACCCCTCTATGCGGATATATAAAAGTCCATGGTCTTCAAAAAAATGGAAATTGTTTCGTCCGTCCATTGCCAAAAACGCGGGCATGTCGCCTTCCATCTGGCTTGTAATAAACGAAAAGTCCATATCTTCATAAAAGTGGATTTCATGAGCTTGTGTCAAAGTTATTTCCGTGGTGTTGCCATCGCTTTCAAGGGTAAAGGTTGTTGTGCCACCTTCACGCAGACCCAAAATCTCGAGCATAAGAGTGCTATGTAAAACCCTGCCAAGCTGAACCCTTATGTCATAGATATTTTCAAGGGACATAAACCGGGAAAACCGCTCCATAACAATACCTATCGGCACCTCGTTAATGGCAGTTATCCTATAGTTAAGAGCATGAGAAAACTCCTCAAGCACACCTATTAAATAAAAACCACCTCCGGCCCCGCCAAAATGCCTAAAATCTATAAACAAAGAAACATCGGCCGCCATGATTTCATACGGAAAAACCCTAAAATGATTGTCTTGTAAATTTGAAACAGCACTTTGCATACCTACAGCAATCTCAAAGTCGGATAAATACGGCACATTGTTAATGAGTTCATCAAATGCCGCTAAGGTGTTGCTTCGCAAGGCTTCGCTTCGAGGAATATCCATCCAAACTATAAATTGTCCGTCATCTTCGCCTAGCGCATCGCCGGGTACAAATATTGTGGAATCATCCCAAAACATACCATGGCGTTGTATTATTGCCTCACGCAACTGCTCTAAATCCGCTTGCCACATGCGGTTGCGCTCTTCTGTGCTGTCGGCTGTTATAAATGCAATATCTCTAAAATCACCTACCGATACATCGAATGTATCTAATACATCTAGTGTATCAAAAATCTCTAAGATTGCATCAATTGGCAAAACAGCCCTGCTATCAACAATTATTAAAGGGGTGTGTAACGGAAAAAATTCTCCGTTTTTCTCAAATTGGTCACTTCCTACAACAATGCGTATATTTCCGCTTTCGCCCGCAAGCAAAACAGCATTGGCCTCTTGGTCCCAATCCACCTGATAGCCCGCTTGCTCAAAAAAGTCACGCACAAAAACAGAGTCCTGTGCTTGCATCTGTAGACTTGCAGACGCAACAAACAAAACTGCAATCATTACCAAAGTTATTTTGTACCGTTTTATGTTTTCCATGTAAATCCCTCCTGTGTTTATTATTAGATATATTATATCATGTATACACATGAAATGGAAGAAGGAATTTTGTCGAGGAGCATTTCAACTTGCTTATGATATGAGTCAAGTACAGTGAGATTGAGAGATTAATTTGATTTTAGAAAATATCCGAGTGCTTTAACTTTTTTGCCACGTTTCTGCACAATTTGAGGGCTTTTAAAAAAAAATTAAATATGCTATAATTATAGCGTATAGCAGTTCCGTATTTCATTGTCCTTATATTTTTTTTGAAACTGCCGAATTACTACCGAATTTAAGGAAGCAATTCCGCACGGAACGTTATTTAAGTTTTCAAAAAACCAAAATAATTGAAAGGAATGTTGTAAATATGTTGGAGCAATATGAACTTAATAAAAATTTGGCGCAAATGCTTAAAGGTGGCGTGATTATGGATGTGTCTACCCAAGAGCAGGCAAAGGTTGCAGAAGCCGCGGGCGCTTGTGCTGTTATGGCACTGGAGCGTATTCCTGCGGATATTAGGGTAGCTGGGGGGGTTTCCCGCATGAGCGACCCCAAAATGATAAAAAAAATACAGGAAACAGTATCTATACCTGTAATGGCAAAGGCACGTGTGGGGCATTTTGTAGAGGCTCAAATTTTGCAAGCCATAGAAATTGACTATATCGATGAAAGTGAAGTTCTGTCCCCTGCCGACGATGTTTACCATATCGACAAAACCCAGTTTAAAGTACCCTTTGTTTGTGGTGCAAAAGATTTAGGGGAAGCTCTGCGACGTATTCAAGAAGGAGCTGCCATGATTCGCACAAAGGGCGAGCCGGGTACAGGCAACATTGTTCAGGCGGTACGCCACATGCGTAAAATACAGAGTGATATACGAGCATTAACATCAAAGTCTAAAGATGAGCTTTACGATGCGGCAAAACAGTTGGCAGTTCCTTATCATCTTGTGCAGTATGTAGCGGAAAACGGCAAGCTACCGGTAGTAAACTTTGCAGCCGGAGGAATAGCCACCCCGGCAGATGCAGCGCTTATGATGCAGTTGGGAGCAGAGGGTGTTTTTGTTGGCTCCGGTATTTTTAAATCCGGAAACCCGGAAAAACGTGCATCAGCAATTGTACAAGCCGTTACTAATTTTAAAGACGCTAAACTTATTGCGGCAATATCAGAAGATCTAGGGGAAGCTATGGTAGGAATCAACGAGGATGAAATCGAGCTGTTAATGTCGGAGCGTGGCAAATGAAAATAGGTGTATTGGCACTTCAGGGGGCGTTTATTGAACATATAAATATGCTTAATAAATTGAATGCTGAAACTGTGGAAATCCGCCAAAAATCAGACTTCACAAAAGATTTGGACGGTATTGTGTTACCTGGTGGGGAAAGCACCGCTATGAAAAAGTTGTTATTAGACTTAGATTTGTATGAACCAATAAAGCAAGCATTGGAGGCCGGAATGCCCGCTTTTGGCACTTGTGCCGGGCTAATACTTATGGCAAAAGAGTTCGAAGATTCCACTTGGAAGCATTTTGAACTGTTGGATATTAAAATAAAACGCCACGGGTTTGGTAGACAAGTGGGCAGTTTTCGTGTGGAAGAGGATTTTGCCGATATAGGAAAAATCCCGATGGTCTTTATTCGAGGCCCTTATATAACAGAAGTTAGACAAGGGGTAGATGTTTTGGCCAAAATAGGTGACAAAATAGTGGCAGTACGGCAAAACAACTTGCTTGGAGTTGCTTTCCATCCGGAGTTGACAGATAACACCGGTGTACACTCATATTTTTTGAATATGGTGAAGAATTGTTGTGAAAATTAAGTACTTATAACTAAAGGCCAAGGGTTACTGTACCCTTGGTTTTTAGTTGTGATAGTCGTGATCGTTGTGATAGTTGTTACCCCCATTTGCAATTAATTGTCAAGTGGTATAAAATAGACATACATTTAAAATAATTAAGGAGCAATCAAATGGGTTTAATTAAAAAAATATTTGGAAATTATAGCGATAAAGAGCTAAAGCGTATACGCCCAATAGCTGAAAAAATAGAAAAATTGGAGGAAGCTGTAAAGCCTCTTTCTGACGAGCAGCTAAAATACAAAACACAGGAGTTTAAAAACCGCTTGCAAAACGGCGAAACTTTGGACGACATATTACCCGAGGCTTTTGCCGTGGTTAGGGAAGCATCTGTAAGGGCGTTGGGTATGCGTCACTTTTTTGTACAATTGCTGGGCGGCATTGTACTACACATGGGGCGTATATCGGAAATGCGTACGGGGGAGGGTAAAACACTTGTGGCAACCTTGCCTGCATATCTTAACGCCCTTGCCGGGCAAGGGGTTCACGTTGTAACGGTAAACGACTACCTAGCCAACCGTGATGCAGATGAAATGGGCAAGATTTTTGGCTTTTTGGGGCTTACAACCGGCTGTATTTTGCATCACCTAAAACCGGATGAACGCCGTGCCGCTTACGCCTGCGATATTACTTATGCCACAAACAATGAGCTGGGCTTTGACTATTTGCGTGATAACATGGTAGTGTACGAAAAAGACATGGTGCAACGTGGTCTTGTATACGCCATCATAGACGAGGTGGACTCTATATTGATAGACGAAGCTCGTACTCCACTTATAATATCAGGGCAAGGCAACAAAAGCAACGCCCTGTACCAAGTGGCAGACCGTTTTGCCAAAACCTTACGCAAAGGGCGTATACTCAACGAACAAGAGGCACTAAACCCCTTAACAAGAGCAGAGCTAGAAGAAGAAGGGGATTTTATTGTAGATGAAAAGCAAAAATCTGTTACTCTAACCCAAGTGGGTATAGGAAAAGCGGAAAAATACTTTAACTTGCAAAACTATTCCGACCCAAGCAATTTGGAGATTCAGCACCATGTAAACAACGCCCTAAAAGCCAACTATAACATGCACAAAGACCAAAACTATGTTGTGCAAAACGAGGAAATCGTTATAGTAGACGAGTTTACGGGAAGGCTAATGGCTGGTCGCCGCTATTCTGACGGTTTGCACCAGGCAATAGAGGCAAAAGAAAATGTAAAAGTTAACAGGGAAAACAAAACATTAGCCACCATAACTTTCCAAAACTATTTTAACAAGTATGGTAAAAAATCCGGTATGACGGGTACTGCCATAACAGAAGAAGGCGAGTTCCGCACAATCTACGGCATGGATGTTGTGCAGATACCGACAAATATGCCGATGATACGAGAGGATCACGCAGATATAGTATACCGTTACGAAAAAGGCAAAATAAAAGAGGTTGTGGCTGATATAAAAGAATCGCACGAAAAAGGTCAGCCTGTGCTAGTCGGTACAATCACAATAGAAAAGTCGGAAGAGTTGAGCCGTGCACTAAAAAAAGAAGGTATCCCCCACCAAGTACTGAACGCAAAATATCATGAAAAAGAAGCGGAGATTATAGCTCGTGCCGGAGAGCGAGGTTCCGTAACTATTGCTACAAACATGGCAGGGCGTGGTACAGACATTAAACTTGGCGAAGGTGTTGTGGAGCTTGGCGGGCTTAAAATAATCGGAACGGAACGCCACGAAGCCC
>JGI24700J35501_10930804_pt1 | contig 24839 bp, 22 predicted proteins | sample TergutTh196P1_FD_35501 | JGI IMG/M metagenome (IMG submission 35501)
GCTCTGCTCTGCTCTGCTCTGCTCTGCTCTGCTCTGCTCTGCTCTGCTCTGCTCTGCTCTGCTCTGCTCTGCTCTGCTCTGCTCTGCTCATTATGTTGCGTTTCACAAAAAAACAAAAAAGTCAACCCTTTCTAAATAAATTTTACCACAAGATAATTATAGTATAAAAAATTTTGAAAGTCAAGAAAAAATTACAAAATTTAATTTTGACAAAAAATAATAATCATGGTATACTAAAAATGACAAATATTCTTGTATTAAATGCAAATCAGTAGTTGAAGAACTGCATTTGCTAAAATGTAGGGGCGGATAATATCCGCCCGCAAGCCACAAACTGGCGTATATTAACCCTCCGCAAACCATAAACTGGCGGACTCTCGCCTGTCGCCCGCCTGCCGAACGGGCAAGTACGGGCGGATAATATCCGCCCCTACGATAAACGCCAAAACGCTATACAAATTCAACCACTGATTACTTTCCTATGTAATTTATTATTGCAAAAGTGTTATGAGGTACTAAAATGACAGCTATGATGCAACAATATAATGATATAAAGCAAAAACACGCCGATTGTCTGCTTTTATTTAGATTAGGCGATTTTTACGAACTTTTTTTTGAAGATGCAATAACAGCCTCTTCCGAATTGGATATTGCACTAACGGGCAGAAGTTACGGAGCCGCCGAAAAAGCACCAATGTGCGGCGTACCGTATCATTCCGCCGAAACATATATTTCGCGCTTGGTGGAAAAAGGCTATCGTGTGGCAATATGCGAACAAATGGAGGCTCCCAAGCCGAACGCAAAAGGGCCCGTGCGCCGCGAAGTTGTCCGCATTATTACGCCTGGAACTATCACCGATTCTGCAATGCTCGATTCCAAAAAAAACAACTATATTTTGTGCTTGTACGTGCTAAAAAAAGAATGCTCGCTTGCGGTCGCGGATATTACAACAGGCGAATTTTACGCAACAACTTTCCCGTTGGAAGATGGCAACGAACAGAAACGTATATTGGACGAACTTTCTCGTTATGCGCCCGTTGAAATAATCACGGACGAAAATTTTGCCTACACAAAAAACGTTGTGCAGTTACTAGAAATAAAGCCGATTTCCTTGCCAAACTGGATTTTTAATCCCGAATTTGCCTACAAAGCCCTTACAGAGCATTTTCAAACAATGCACCTCGAGGCGTTCGGGTTTACCAAAAATTCCACCGAAATTTTGGCGGCAGCCGCTTTGCTAAATTATCTGCAAGATACGCAACGCAACGCTCTCAATCAAATAACGTCCATAAAAGCGTATTCCGATTTGGGCTTTTTAATACTAGATAGAAACACTCGCCAAAATTTAGAGTTGACATCGCCCTTGCGAGCGACATCTAAACGCACAAACAAGAGAAACACGTTGTTAAGCGTTATCGACAGAACTTGCACTCCAGCGGGCGCGCGCCTTTTACGCAACTGGATAGAAATGCCATTAACCGATCCGCAAGCTATCAACAAGCGATTGGATTCCGTTGAAGAATGGATAAATCAATCTTTTTTGCGAATAGAACTCCGCGAATCGTTGAAAAAGTTGCACGATATGGAGCGGCTTATTACAAGGCTTATCGGTGCAAACGCAAACGCCCGAGATATGGCAACTTTACGCAACTCGCTGGCGGTTTTGCCCACAATAAAGGAAAACTTAAGCACTTGCAAAATACAGCTAAATCAATCTATGTACCAAACTTTTGACGATTTGCATGATGTTTACTCGTTAATAAACGAAATTTTGGTTGACGAACCTCCTCTGTCGATTAAAGAGGGCGGACTTATAAAAAAAGGTTACAATTTTGAACTTGACAAGCTATTAGATGTAAAAAATAACGGTTACGATTGGATTAACAACTTGGAGTTACAAGAACGCCAAAATACAGGCATAAGAAGTCTCAAGATAAAATATAACCGAGTTTTTGGCTATTTTATTGAAGTAACAAAATCCAATATAAGCGCCGTGCCGAAACATTACATTAGAAAGCAAACTTTGTCAACTGGAGAACGATATACAACGTCCGAATTAGATAAACTTGCCGAAACAATTTTGACTGCCGACCAAAAATCCGTTGAACTGGAAGCCGAAATTTTCGAAAATTTACGTCAAAATATTGTGCAAAATATTGAGCGTGTGCAATTTATGGCGAGATTATTGGCATCGTTGGACGTGTTACAATCCTTGGCAGATATAGCCGAAAACAACAACTATTGCAAGCCCAAAGTTGACAACAGCGACAAAATCACAATAATCGAAGGGCGGCATCCTGTACTGGAGCAATACGCATCTTTTGTGCCAAACGATACAAATCTCAATAATAAACAGGAGCGTATGGCAGTTATTACGGGCCCAAATATGGCGGGAAAATCTACATATATGCGGCAAGTTGCGTTAATTGTGCTTATGGCGCAAATCGGCAGTTTTGTTCCTGCAAAATCGGCAAACATCGGCACAGTTGACAGAATTTTCACAAGAGTAGGTGCATCCGACGATTTAGCCGAGGGACAAAGCACTTTCATGGTTGAAATGACGGAAGTTGCGTATATTCTCAATCATGCAACCCAAAATAGCCTTATAATAATGGATGAAATTGGTCGCGGCACAAGCACTTACGATGGGCTTTCCATTGCGTGGTCGGTGCTTGAATATATCGAAAGCCAAATAAAGGCAAAAACTTTGTTCGCAACGCATTATCACGAACTTATTGTTATGGAAGAACGGCTGGAATGTGTTCGAAATTATTCGTTCACAATGGGCGAAGAAAATATCTTTTTGCGAAAGCTGATTCGCGGCGGCGCAGATAAAAGTTACGGTATACAAGTCGCAAAATTAGCGGGTTTACCTCCTGCTGTGCTAAATCGTGCCGAAAAAGTGCTTACTACACTAGAACGTGATAATAGCTTGATAAATACATCTTATGTGGAATCGTATCAGCTTAGCCTGGAACAGGAGTTTTAATGGAAAATCAAAATCATAGTGGACACAAATATAAAGATACAGTTTTGCGGCTATTGTACCAAAATCCCGCAAGAGTAATAGAATTATACAACGCACTAGAGAACAAAAATTACAAGCCAACCGCAAAAGTTACACATTTTGACATAGAAAACAAGCTACTGGGCAGGTTCGGCGATATTTTCTGCACAATCGAAGATGAATTGCTGTTGTTATCCGAACACATGAGCAGCGATAACCAAAATATGCCCCTGCGAATGCTAGAATACGCTTTTGACGGGATAATGGCAAAAATATTACAAGGCAAAAGCGTTCACAAAGATTGGATAAAGTTGCCAACTCCAAAATTTTACGTTTTGTACAACGGCAAAAAGTTGGCAAAAAACTTGCCAAAGGTAATGAAATTATCGGACGCATTTATTACACCAGACGAAAACCCGTCATTAGAAGTTGTCGTAAACGTTATAGATATAAGATACAGCACAAACGGCGTTATTTTAGCAAAAAGCCCGTCATTGCAGGGATATTCGTATGTTGTACATTTAATAGAAGATTATAAAAAACAGGGCTTTACAAGGGATAAAGCAATAGCAAAGGCAATAAACAAAGCAATAAACGAACAAATTTATATTGCCGATTTTCTTGAAGAAAATTATAGAGGAGTGATTGATATGTTTGGTTATGAGTATAGCCTTGAAGAGGAAATGCTTGGTAGGGAGATTGTGGCTAGGGAAGAGGGTAGACAAGAGGGCACTGACGAACAAGCACTAAAAGCCATAACAAATTTACTAGACATTGGAATGGAATCAAAAAAAATAGCACAAATTCTTGAACGCCCTTTGCAATGGGTAGAAAATTTAATTTCCCAAAATAGGAGTGATTGATATGTTTGGTTATGAGTATAGCCTTGAAGAGGAAATGGTTGGTAGGGAGATTGTGGCTAGGGAAGAAGAAGCTACAGAGTTTGCATTATCTTTGATAGAATTTGGAATTGAACTAAACACAATAGCGAAAGCTGCTAAACGCCCTTTGCAATGGGTAGAAAATTTAATTTCCCAAAATAGGAGTGATTGATATGTTAGAATATAATTTGGAAGAAAAAGTTGACAATAGGAACAGTTGCAATAAAGAGTATAATCTCGAAAAAATTTTTGAAAAAGGTTTTGAAATAGCGTTAAAAAAGGGCTATGAAGGAATTTTTGCAACTGCTTTCGCAGAAGGGTTTGTAGAGGGGTTTGTTGAGGGTTACGAACAAGTCGAAGAGGAACAAACCCTAGAAATCGCAACAAACCTAATAAAATTTGGAATGGAACCAGCCACAATAGCAAAAGCTGCTAAACGCCCTTTGCAATGGGTAGAAAATTTAATTTCCCAAAACAGGAGTGATTGATATGTTTGGTTATGAATATAGTTTAGAAAGAGAAATGGCTGATAGAGAATTTTTTGCTAGAAAACAAGGCGAAGAAGAACAAACCCTAGAAATCGCAACAAACCTAATAAAATTCGGAATGGAACCAGCCACCATAGCAAAAGTTATTAAACGCCCATTAAACTGGGTAGAAAATTTAATTTCCTAACAATAAGCAATTTTAATCCACAACGAGGAGGAACAACCTTGAAAACAATAAAAAAGCTAGACAAACAGCTAATAAACAAAATTGCGGCAGGCGAAGTTGTCGAGCGGCCGCTTTCAATTATAAAAGAATTAACGGAAAATTCCATTGATGCGGGCGCGGGCGACATAACAATCGAAATAAAAGATGGTGGACTTTCCTATATTCGTGTTACGGATAACGGCGGCGGAATTTTGCCCGAGCAAATTCCTTTGGCTTTTGAGCAACACGCAACTAGCAAAATATCCGATATTGACGATTTGCACAACATAAAAACTCTCGGCTTTAGAGGTGAAGCATTGGCTAGCATAGCCGCTGTATCTCATGTGGAAATGGTTACTAAAGTTAATGGTGCTGTTTCTGGTACAAAAGTAGCTTTGCACGGCGGAACTTTAGCCGCAAGGCAAGAAATAGGCTGTGCTGAAGGTACGACAATTACCGTATCTAACCTATTTTTTAATACTCCTGCTAGGCTAAAGTTTCTCAAAAAGCCACCGCAAGAGGCCGCTTACATTACCGATTTAGTGCAACGATTGGCGCTCGGCTATCCAAATAAATCTTTTAGATATATCCAAAATGGCAAAATTATTGCAACTACCAACGGTAACGGCGATCTCAAAACCGTGGTTTACAACTTGTACGATAAGGAAACCGCCAAAGGTTTAATTAAAATTCCGAACAACGAGTTTGTCAATGGATTTATCGGCAAACCCGAAATTGCCCGCGGTAGCCGCAGCGGCGAAAACTTTTTTATTAACGGTCGATACGTGAAAAACGAAACCATACAAGCCGCTGTAGAAGATGCCTACAAAACTCGCTTGCCTATCGGCAAATTTCCTGTGTGCGTGCTGTACGTAACAGTCCCCGAAGACGAAATCGACGTAAATGTGCATCCCACAAAAATGGAAATTCGCTTTGCTGACGAACGCACAGTTTACAGCCGTGTTGTCGATGCGCTGAACAAAACTTTGGCGGATAATATCTTAATTCCAACCATTACGCAAAAACATCCAACGCACAATTACACGCCGCCTTTGAAACCTCAACAGGAAATTATTCCTGGAATAATCAACGATAAAGTTTCAATAAATCCGCCAATAATCGCTACTCAAAACAATTTTGCACAAAAAAACATGGAAATTCCGCCAAAAGCAAAGCCAATGTTAAGTTTAGCAGAATTTTCCAAAAAACCGCCTTTTTCAACAAGTTCGACAGTTTCGACAAGTTCGCCAGCTTCGACAAGTTCAAATTTTTCGCCCGATTTACCGATTTCGTCAACCGACAATCAGCTAAACGAACTAAATGAATTTTCGCTACTTGGGCAAATTTTCGGAACATATTGGCTTGCGACAAAATCGGACGATTTATTTTTAATCGATCAGCACGCAGCTCACGAAAGAATATTGTACGAGGAAATTTTGCACAAGCTAAAAAACGAAACGCACAAATCGCAGCCATTGTTAGAGCCAATTCAACTGCATTTGAGCGCCGAAGAAATAGCCACCGCACAAGAATATAAGCAATTTTTCAACGATTTTGGGTTTCAGTTTTCGGTGGACGAAACGCTAAATATAACGGCTGTTCCGCTGGTTTTGTCCGAGTGTCTCGATTTTACGTTTTTTGCCGAATTGCTCGAAAAGCTGAAAATCGGCACAGAAACCACGCCAATAAGAAAAATCCGTGAGGACGTTGCAACCGCCGCCTGCAAAAAAGCCATAAAAGCCAACGATAAAATAAGCATCCCAGAAGTGCAAAAGCTGATTAGCAGAGTGTTTCAACTTGACAACCCATATTCTTGTCCGCACGGTCGTCCAACAATCGTAAAATTAAGTAAATCGGAAATAGAAAAAATGTTCAAACGAACATGAAAAATTTAATTATTATCACTGGTCCAACTGCTTGCGGCAAAACGGCAACCGCAATAAATTTAGCAAAAATGCTAAATGGCGAGATAATATCGGCGGATTCTATGCAAATTTACAAGAATATGGATATTGGTACGGCTAAACCAACTATATCCGAGCGAAACGGCGTTATTCACCATTTAATCGACATCATCGAACCCACAGAAAATTTTTCTGTTGCTATATTCCAAAAGTTGGCAAATCAAGCTATAATAGAAGTATACAACAGAGGAAAAATTCCAATATTGGTAGGGGGTACTGGTTTTTATATTAACGCTGTCGCTTACAAAAATGCTCTAGCACCAAAAGAATCAACAAAGCTACAAGAACATCTGCAAAAAAACGCTACATCCCAGGAATTATACGAATATTTGCAAAAAGTAGACCCTCTATCGGCAAGCCGAATACATCCTAACAACGTGCAACGAGTATCTAGCGCATTGGCGTATTACGAAAGTACAGGAAAACCAATTTCGCACCACAAGCCCCAAAAAGAACCGCGCTACAATAACCGCTTTATTATTCTAACGCGCGACCGCCAATCCCTGTACAATGCAATAAACAAACGAGTAGAAATTATGTTCGCAAAAGGCTTGCCACAAGAAGTAAAGTATCTTTTAGAAAACGGCGTAACTAGCAACACAACAGCAATGCAAGCAATAGGCTACAAAGAAATGTTGCCATATCTTAACGATAAATGCACATTAGCAGAAACAATATTGACAATTCAGCAAAATAGCCGTCGATACGCCAAACGGCAACTAACTTGGTTTAGACACCAACTTACAGGCTATTGCTTGAATACGGACAAAACAACATCAGAAGAAATGGCTTTTGCGTGCTTAAAAGTTATAAATAATTTTCGTTAAACCACGCAAATGGGAGGATTAACTATGGTAAAGAGTTATCAAGACATGGTACTAAACAAGGCACGACGACAAGAAATGCCAGTAACAATATTCTTAACTAGCGGATTTCAAATTAGGGGAGTTGTTCGCGGTTTTGACAATTATGTAATACTGCTAGAATCAGAAAATAAGCAGCAAATGATTTACAAACACGCAGTCTCAACGATAATTCCACTGCGTCCACTGTCTGGTATAGTAGAAGCGTACAAAAAAATTGAAGGCGATGACGACGATCCCGACGAAGTTGATAAACTTGATAAAAAGTCCGCCGAATAATACGAAAGTGATAAGCCAATGAAAAAAATTTTCAATAGCGTTCAAGAACAGGCAACAGCCGCTGTAGAACAAGCCGAAATTGCAATTTTGCCCTACTTAAAAGAACCAAGCCAAATAGCCGAATTTAACCAGCTAAAAGTTTTGCAAGCAATGCAACAGGCAAAAGTTAGCGATGCCCATTTTAACACTGCTACAGGCTACGGTTACAACGATTTAGGCAGAGAAACCCTCGAACAGGTTTATGCCAATGTTTTTCGAACAGAATCCGCTTTAGTGCGTCCGCAGCTAGTTTCTGGCACTCATGCGTTGGCGGTTGCCTTTTTTGGCAACTTGCGACCAAACGATACTTTGCTTTACGTTACAGGAGCGCCCTACGATACACTGCACAAAGTAATTGGAATAAAACCAGCCGACGGCTCGCTTGCCGAGTTTGGCGTACAGTACCAACAAGTGGATTTATTACCAAACGGTGCTATTGATTATCCCAGTTTGTCCGCTAAATTGACATCGCAAAAAATAAAAATGGTGGCTATACAGCGTTCCAAAGGTTATGCTTGGCGACATTCATTGACAATATCCGAAATAGCCCAGCTAATCAAGTTTATCAAAAATATTAGCCCAGCCACAATTTGTATGGTGGACAACTGCTATGGCGAATTTGTTGAACCCACCGAACCCACCGAAGTAGATGCCGATATTGTTGTGGGTTCTTTAATAAAAAACCCGGGCGGCGGGCTTGCACCTGTTGGCGGTTATGTTGTTGGCAAAAAAAAGTATGTTGAATCCGCCGCAACTCGCCTTACCGCTCCTGGGCTTGCAATGGAAGTAGGTCCTACTTTAGGGCTTACTTCCGCAATATTGCAAGGGCTATTTTTAGCTCCGCAAGTGGTAGAAAGCAGCATTATAGGAGCAATTATCGCCGCAAAAACTTTCGAAAATTTTGGCTTTGAAGTTTTGCCAACCGCAACAGAAAAACGCAGCGATATTGTGCAAGCTATAAAATTAGGCAGCGAAAACGCTGTATTAGCATTTTGCAAAGGAATCCAACAAGCCGCGCCTGTCGATAGCTTTGTTGTTCCCGAAAAAGCCGCAATGCCAGGCTATTCGCACCAAATTGTAATGGCGGCTGGCACTTTTATACAAGGCTCTTCAATAGAATTAAGCGCAGATGCACCTCTTAAACCGCCGTTTATTGTTTATATGCAAGGCGGATTAACTCGCTATCATGCCAAAATTGGCGTAATTTACGCCGTAAAATCTCTTTTGGAGACAAATATCATTTAGAATCGAGGTTTCTCATGTCGAACAGAATTGTAATAGCAGAAGATATGGAAGAAAATAGGCTTATTTTAGAGGCAATTTTAGGTGATACTTACGACCTGGATATTGCCGAAAATGGCAAAAAAGCCCTGGAAATACTGCAAACTAAACCAAACCCAGCATTAGTTATCTCGGATGTAATGATGCCCGAAATGGACGGCTTTGAACTGCTAACCGCAATAAAATCAGATTCCGAACTGCATAATATTCCTGTTATTTTAATTACATCGGTTGCCGAAGAGGACAAAGGTTTAGCCGCTGGTGCAATCGATTTTATTGCAAAACCGTTTAACTCGGATATTGTCCGCTTGCGGGTTTCTAACCAAATTGAACTTTCCAGTTACCGCGAATCGCTTGAAATTATGGCGGACAAACGTGCACAAGAACTTATCGCCGCCAAAGAAACTTTTTTGGAAACTATGGCGACAATGGTGGAATACCGCAGCATAGAATCGGGCGCGCACATTCGCCACATAAAAGAACTTACGGCTATTTTAGTGGAAAGTTTGCTGTCGCATCCCAAATATGGAGCAATTTTGCGGCAGGGAAATCCTGCAACAATCGCACAAGCATCGCCGTTGCACGATGTCGGCAAAATTAGCATTCCCGATCATATTCTGCTAAAACCTGGTCGGCTTACTCCAGAAGAATTTAATATTATGAAAACTCATGCCGCAATCGGTAGCGAAATGATTGCTACAATGATGTCCGACGATAACCCAGACGAGTATTTGCGCCATTGTTACGATATTGCACGGCATCATCACGAACGTTGGGACGGCAAAGGTTATCCAGATAAACTTGCTGGCGAAAAAATTCCGCTTTCCGCAAGAATTGTCGCAGTTGTTGATGTTTACGATGCTCTCGTTAGCAAACGCTGCTACAAAGAAGAATTTTCCACCGAGGTTGCAATGGATATTATCCGCAAAGAAAGTGGTTCACATTTTGATGCTGAAATTGTAAAAATAGTAGAAGAAATTGAATATAAATTTAGAGAGGTTTACAAAGAGTGATTGATACAACTAATATTAAAATTGAAACAAATCGTTTGCTATTGCGGGCTTTCGAGCAATCCGATTTATCAGATTTGTATAATTATGCGTCCGTTGCTGGCGTGGGCGAAATGGCTGGTTGGCGAACTCACGCCAACATTGCCGAAAGCCAAACAATTTTAGATATGTTTCTTGCTGAAAAAAATAATTTTGCATTGTATCACAAAAAAGACCAAAAAGTGATAGGTTCGTTGGGTTTGCACGGTTCGTGGGCAAATAAAACCGAAAAATACAAAAATCAAAAAATTGCCGAAATTGGCTACGTTATAGCAAAAGATTACTGGAACAACGGTTTTGCAACCGAAGCAACCCAAGCCGCAATAAATTATGCTTTTAACGTTCTAAATTTTCAAGCCCTAACCTGTTGCCATTTCATTGAAAACCGCCAATCGCAACGAGTAATCGAAAAATGCGGTTTTACTTTTGCACAAAAATCTAAATATCACGCAAAACAACTGGATAAATATTTTGACGAATTGCAATATATTCAGCACTCTATAGACAGGCGGATATTATCCGCCCGCAAGCCATAGACTCGAACATTGAAACATAAATAAAAAAATTAGCGGGTCAAGGGGCGCGCTCCTTGCGGGTGTGGGCGGAGCCCACGGTTTTGTTATTTTAACATTTTGATAGGACGGTTTTATAATGAATTTTACTGAAGAACAAAACAAAGCAGTTTTTGCACGAGATGAGCAAATTTTGGTTGCGGCAGCGGCTGGATCGGGCAAAACTTTTGTGCTGGTGCATAGAATTTTAGGGCTTATCGATGGCTTGCAGCAAACGGTTGACATTGACCGTTTGCTTGTGGTTACTTTCACAAATTTGGCGGCTGCCGAAATGAAAGAACGCATTGAACGGGAAATTGATGCTCGATTAGAAGAAAATCCGCTGAACGAAAATTTGTTGCGCCAATCGTCGAGGTTGGTTGTTGCTTCAATTTCAACTTTGCACGCCTTTTGTCGCAAACTTATAAAAGATAATTTTCATATTTTGGATTTAGATCCCGCTTTTCGAGTTGCCGATAATACCGAACTTAACTTGCTGCAAAGTCAAATCATGGAATCGCTGTTCGAGGAATCGTATTCTTCTAATGAAAAATTTTCTGCTTTGGTTGACATTTTCGGCGGCGGTAAAACCAAAGATGTCAGTTTGGATAAGCTGATTCGCCGCCTTTTTAAGTTTATCGAAAGTCGACCTTTTCCCGAGCAATCCGTTGAGCAGTACATAAAAATGGCAAACGCCGATTTGTCCATTTGGCTGGATATTGTGAAATCGGAAATATCCGAAACTTTGGATACAGCCCTTTCTTATGCACAAAAAGCCCGCGAAATTTGCTACTTGCCGCAAGGTCCAGAAAAATATTTGCTCGCTTTGGTTAATGACGAAACGTTGATAAAATCTCTCAAAAAGCAAGTTGACAACGGAACTTTGGAAAATATGTTCTCGGCGTTTGAGGAAATTGACTATTTGCGGCTATTTTCCTACAAAGGCAAGGCAAAAGAGGAAATTGACGAAGATTTAGCCGACCAAGTTAAGGAAATTCGCAAAACCGAAATAAAAAAGCGGATTACCGCCGCAAAAGAAAAATTCTTTTTTGCCGAACCTGCAAAAATGGCGGCGGATATGCAAAACATAGCCCCGATAATTACCGAACTTTTCAACATTGTTTTGCAATATCGCAAATTGTACATTGCCGAAAAAAAGGCGCGCAATTTGGTTGACGTAAACGATTTGGAACATTATGCAATTCAACTTTTGTGGCAAGGGGATTTTTCCGAACCAGAAAAACTTGTCCCAAGTGCGGTAGCACAGGCACTTTCCGCCAAATTTAGCGAAATTTTGATTGACGAATATCAAGATATAAACGAAGTACAAGATAAAATACTTTCGGCAATAAAATCTCGCCATTTTATGGTTGGCGATGTAAAACAGAGCATTTACGGCTTTCGCCACGCAAAACCGCAACTTTTTATAGATAAATATAATAATATCGATATAAATACAATTTTGCTTTCCAAAAATTTTCGCAGCCGCCAGGAAGTGCTTAAGGCTGTAAATTTCCTGTTTTTTAGGTTGATGGAATTTGACGAAATTGAATACAACGAAGATACCGCTCTCAATTTTGGTGCGGATTTTCCGCAAGTTGATTTTGATTTTACTGCCGAATTGCATCTATCCGAGTTGCAAAAACCCGAGCAATCCGAGGAAACCAAAGAAACCGCCAAACAAACCGAGGAATCAAAAGCCAATTTAGCGCTCCGCCAAGAAGCCCAAATAATAGCAAATCGCATAAAAAAAATTAAACAAGAATCTCAATATAATTATTCCGATATTGTAATATTGTTGCGTTCGATAAAATCAACGTCCGCAATATTTGTGGAAGAGTTGAAAACGCAGGGGATTCCCGCCGTTGCCGAAACCGCAGGCAGCTTTTTTGAAACGCAAGAAATAATGGTTGCGTTGAGTTTGTTGCGAGTTGTGGATAATCCTCGCCAGGATATTGATTTAATAACAACTTTGCGACTGTACGGATTTTCCTCGGACGAAATGCTGGCGATTCGCCTTTGCACAGACAAACGAGATTATTTCGATTGCATATTAGATTACATTCAAATTGGCAACGACAAAAATTTGGTTGACCGCTTGCAAAATTTGCTAAACAGCATCGATTATTGGAGAAGTCAAGCGCGCGTTTTGCCAATAAGCCGACTTATCGGCATTTTATACGAAGAAACAGGATTACCGTACCGTTTTAACACAATGGATGACGGCGAGTTGCGGCGCGCAAATTTGCAGCTATTGCTGGAAAAAGCCATCCAGTACGAAACGACCAGTTTTACTGGGCTTTTTGAGTTTGTGCGTTATGTGGAATGGTTGCAAGTTAATTCGGACGATTCGGCGGAATCCATGATTTTACCAAAGGATAACAACATTGTTCGAGTTATGAGCGTTCACAAATCGAAAGGCTTGGAGTTTCCCATTGTATTTTTAAGCCAGTTGGGACGGCAATTTAACGAGATGGACGAACGCAGCGGCGTTATATTGCATCCGCATTTTGGCTTGGGAGCAATGTACACCGATTTAACGGCACGAACACGTTCCAATACGCTTGCGCGAGTGGCGTTAAGCGTGTTACGTCAACGTGAAACTACCGCCGAAGAGTTGCGTATATTGTACGTTGCGACAACCAGAGCAAAAGAAAAGCTAATTTTAACGGGCGTTTCGTCCGATTTTGCCAAAGATATGAGCAAATGGCAAAATTTGGCACAGCCCAAAATGCCAAAGCACGCAATAAAAGATGCGAAAAATTTTCTCGACTGGATAGTTCCAGCGGTTTTGCATTCGGACGAACATATAAAGTTGGAAATTCACGAAGATATAACCGTTGAAACTCTCGAAACGGTCAACCTTAACCTAAAACGCAAAAAGGCGGATAAATCCGATAAAAAGAACGCTTTTCCTGCAATTAACTGGAAACTGCCAAGCGGAATGGTAAAAGCCGATAAATTTCGGTCGCGCGTTACGTTGCCGTCAAAATTATCCATCTCCGAGATAAAGCGTATTTTTGAACTTGACCCAATGTCAACGTCATTTTTTGAAAAATTCGAAGAAAACGATGAAATTTTTGCACCGCCAACATTTTACACAGCGGAAAAAATAACGCCGTTACGCTTGGGAACGGTACTTCACACAATAATCGAGCATCTCGATTTGCAAAAGGAAGAATCGATTCCGCAGCTAATCGAAAATTTAGTAGCAAAAGGTTTAATTTCACAGGAAGAATCGGCGGCGGTAAATATATCTAAAATACAAAAATTTGTGAACTCAAATTTAGCCACCCAAATGAGAACGGCAAAATACATCCAAAAAGAAACGCCGTTCGTAATGGGAATTTCGCCAAACGAAGTATACGGAACAGGTTCAACCCAAAAATCCATTTTAGTACACGGCATAATCGACTGCTACTTCGAAACCCAGGACGGCAAAATAATCCTAGTAGATTTCAAAAGCACCAGCAACCAAGAACTACTACAAAAACGCTACACAACCCAAATGCAAATATACAAAAAAGCCCTCGAGCAATCCACAGGAAAACCAGTAACCGAAGCCATATTTTATAGTTTTTGACAAAAGACCTTGGGGCTCTGCCCCAAACCCCGCAAGGGACTTCGCCCCTTGACCCGCAAATTTGTTAATGGTTAGGCATATTTTGCCAAAGGTTGCGACCTTATAATTTTACCCTAAAACCATTAAAAATGTTATGGGGTCAAGGGGCGAAGTCCCTTGCGGGTGTGGGCAGCGCCCACGGTTTTGAACTTTTTGCTAAATATTTTTAGAAAAACGCAAACGGGCGTATTGGTTGTTTCTGTTGCGAGCCATTCTGCGGCGGCGTTGGATTATTTTGTTGCGGCGGCGTAACATTAGGATTACGGTGCACGCTAGTAGTAGTGCAATTATTGGGAGGATTATGCTTATTGCGGTGGTTAAAATGCTGGTTGTGTTGGAGAACAATCCGCCAAAGGGCGTGTCGTTTGGTGGAGTGCTGACTATTCCAACTAATTCTTGGGGTTCTGGGTTGCCACGATGAATTGCTGGGACGGTTGGCAGTGCCGAACTTTCGGCTACTAGGTTCATTGTGCCTAAACTTTGCGAGTTTGCAAAAACTTCGGTTTGTCCGACAATATCGCCAACACGCACAGGTGGCGACAAATATTCGGGGAAATCCCTGATTTCTTGTATTTCGGGCATATTTGCTGGTTGCACTGGCACAGATATGCTTTCCGCAGGGCGAATGGTTACAGTTGCTATTGTCTCCAGTTCGCCGTCTATTTCCTGTTTAACAGGAATTTCGAAATCATATTGATAACGGTTGAAAATTACAACTCGTGGCAACGAAAAAGCATAATCCATAAGCGTTATGGTATCTCGTGTAGGAACGTACCGTCCGCCGAACAATGCCGATATTATTAACTCGGTATCGCCATCTCGTGCATAGGTTACTAATGTGTGCTGTGCCGCATCGGTAAAGCCTGTTTTACTGCCAATTACACGGCTGTCAAAAAATTCGCCTGGGCGAATTAGCAAATTTGTGTTGCGTATGGTTAATCCGTCATGGAAATTTTGCAGTGGACGGTCAATTAAAAACTCGGATGTGCCGATAACTTCGTTAAATACAGGATGCGTTATGGCTTGTTTCATAATTAAAGCCATGTCGTAAGCGGTTGTATGCTGGTCATCGCCTGGTAATCCAGACGGATTGATAAATTTTGTATTAACAGCACCTAATTCTACGGCGCGACGGTTCATATGGTTGACAAAAAAATCTATATTGCCCGAAACGTGTTCGGCTAATGCGTTTGCAACTTCGTTTCCCGAGGGCAACATTAGTCCGTACAAAGCCTCGCGTACGGTCATAACATCGCCTGGCAATGCGTGCATTCGGCTTGCATAATATGGCAACGATAACACAGAATTATCGGAATATACTAACTCTTCGTCTAAATCTTGAACTTCTTCCAAAACTAACAAAGCTGTCATTATTTTTGTTATACTTGCGGGATAAAGTAATTCGTGTTGCGCACTTTCGTACACGACAAAACCCGTGCTGACATCCATTATAGTAACGCCCACGGTTTCGTGTTCTACTGAACTTAATGTGAAATCTTCCAAAATAATCACCTCAAAAAATATTATACTATAAATTTTCTAAATATTACCATGTTGCAAAAAATTTAATCTAATTGTAACATAAGTTTAGTTGGTTTATAAAAGTTGTACAAAAAATAAAATAGTGGTATAATTTATAAAGTTAAAAATTAAACAGCTTTTTTGAAAGGAATTATTATGCAAAAAGAAATAATTTTTATTGTCGAGGAATCGCTAGACGGCGGTTATGAAGCACGTGCGTTGGGGCATTCTATTTTTACTGAAGGCGATAACGATTTAGCCGAAAATGTCCGTGATGCGGTTATGTGCCATTTTGACTTGAACGAAGAAGAATTGCATAATTTTCATATAATTTTACAAACCATATAAAAAGGACTGATAAAATGATTTGCATTAGAGGAGCAACAACTGTAACAGAAAACACTGCCGAGGCAATTTTGGCGGCAACATCCGAAACTTTGCAAGAAATGATAAAGAAAAACGATTTTCACGTTCGCGAAATAATAAGCATAACTTTTTCTGCTACAAAAGATTTAGATGCGGTATATCCCGCTAGAGCAGCCCGAGAATTGGGCATTACCGAAGCTGGCTTGTTTTGCGTACAAGAAATGGACGTTCCTGGCAGTTTGCCAATGTGCATTCGCATAATGATGCACGTTGACGCATTCACAAAAACGCAGAATAACGTGGTTCATGTGTATTCGCATGATGCCGCCGCTTTACGTCCCGATTTATCCCAGCCAACAAAAAAGTCAAATTTAGGCAAACCTACACGTCCAATAGCGAAAAAAATTCCGCCCAAAACGCCGCCGCAAAGTAACACAATCGCCATTGCAATAGATGGTCCTTCTGGTTCGGGAAAAAGCACCATCGCAAAAACTTTAGCCGAAGAACTCGGTATAATGTATGTTGACACTGGTGCAATGTATCGTGCGGTTGCTTTGGATTGCATAAAAAATCGGGTTAAGCTAAAGGATGAATCCGCTGTTACAGCCATTATTAAAAAAATTTCCATTGATATTTTTTACGATCAGCAAGGTAGACAACGTGTAATATTAAACAGCGAAGAAGTTACAGAACAGTTGCGTAGCCCAAAAGTTGCCGATGGAGCTTCTGTAATTGCGAAATATTCCGAGGTTCGCGAATATTTAGTTGCCATTCAACAAGAAATTGCATCCAAGCAAAGTGTTGTAATGGACGGCAGAGACATTGCTATAAAAGTTTTGCCCTTTGCCCAACTAAAAATTTATTTGGATGCCAGTTTGGAAGAACGCGCTCGCCGCCGCTTGCTAGAATTTGAATCGAAAGGCGAACAAGCCGATTTTCAAACCGTATTGGATGCTCTAAAAATGCGTGATAAACGGGATAAATCCCGCAAAAATTCGCCCCTTGTGCAAGCCGAAGACGCAATTTACATCAACTCCGACGGTTGCTCTATTCCCGAAATTGTTGATATAATCCTGCAAGAGTTCAAAAAATTGACTGATAGGTGAAATTATGGCATATTGGATAACAAGATTTTGTATTTTGGTCGCCGCCAGAGTTGTATATCGAATAAAAGTAACGGGCTTGCAAAATATCCCAAAAAACGGCGCTTTTATTTTGTGCAGTAATCATATACACTCTTTCGACCCTGCAATGTTGGCAATTAGCACAAAACGTCAACTAACTTTTATGGCAAAAAAAGAACTGTTTCAAACGCCTATGAAAAATAAATTTTTTCGCTCGGTTGGTGCGTTTCCTGTAGATCGCGGATCCGCCGACTTAAATTCGTATCGCAGTGCAATGTCTATGTTAAAGGCAGAAAAAGGCTTGCTGGTTTTTTCGCAAGGTACACGAATGCAAACATTGGATGTAAACACTGCAAAAGGCGGCGTGGCTTTGTTTGGCGTTAAATCTAAAGCGCCGATTGTGCCTGTTGGAATAAGCGGCAACTACAAAAAATTTTCGCCGCTATACATAAATTTTGGAAAACCTATTACGCTAGAGAAATATTACGGTAAACGTCTTAAAACGGAGCAAACGGAAGAAATAATGTCAAATATTATGCTAGAAGTAGAAAAGTTGGTAAAATAATGCAAATAATGGTCGCAAACCATTTGGGATTTTGCGCAGGAGTTGCAAGTGCAGTTAATACCGCCTACAAAATGGCGGAACTTATGGAAAAAACGGAAAAAACGGAAAAATCCCAAAAATATGTAACGCTTGGTCCAATTATTCATAACAGTTTGGTTACGGACGATTTAGCCCAAAAAGGCGTAAAAATAATAGAAGATGTATCTGAAGTGCCGAAAAATACGCAAGTTATAATCCGCGCGCACGGCGTTCCGCCAGCTGTGGAGCAACTTTTGGTGGAAAAAAATATCCCGTATATTGATAGAACTTGTCCGCACGTTAAAATAATTCACAAAAAGGTTGAAGAATGCACAAAAATGAACCGTACGTTGATAATTTTGGGCAAAAAGGGACATCCCGAAGTGCAGGGAATTTTGGGCTATGCAACCGAAAACGTTATCATTGCGGAAAATTCCTCCGCTTTGCAAAATATTGACAATACAAAAAAATATTTTTTGGTGGTGCAAACAACGCATCCGCAAAAAGATTTTGAAACGGCAAAAAATTTTTTGCAACAAAAAAATTTTGATGTAATTATTCATAACACCATATGTAACGCCACTTACAGGCGACAAACGGAAGTTGAACGTATTGCAAAATTGGTAAATGTGATGGTCATTTTGGGAGACAAAAATAGTGCAAATACAAAAAATTTGTACGAAATTTCCCGTAAATATTGCCCTAAAACCATATTAGCACAAAATATAAAAAATATTACCAAACAAAACTTGCAATATATATTTTCGTGTGATACAATGGGTTTAACGGCGGGTGCATCAACACCACCTGCTGTCATAAAGGAGGCTCTTTTTGTTATGAGTGAATTAGAGAAAAAAATTACAGCTGAACAAGATATAGAAAAAAATGCCAACGGTTCTGCTGTACAAGAAAGTAACGATAGTAATAATCAATCTTTTGAAGAAATGTTAGACGAGGCTTTTGTAACACTAAAAAACGGAGACACCGTTAAGGGTACAGTAATACAAGTTACCAACAGTGAAATTACCGTTAATTTGGGCTATAAGTCCGATGGTATAATCACGAAAACCGAATTTTCCAACGATCCAAATGTAGAACTGCCCAAAATGGTAACGCTAGGCGAAGAAATAGAAGTTTTAGTTGTGCGCGTTAATGACGGCGATGGTAACGTAATGGTCTCAAAACGCCGCCTTGAGGCTCGTGCAAATTACAAACTGCTAGAACAAGCCTTTGCAAACAAAGAACCGCTACCTGGCAAAGTTCAGGACCTTGTTAAAGGCGGTTTGCTTGTTGACGTTTTAGGCACTCGTGTTTTTGTGCCGTCTTCGCAAATTTCTAACCGCTATGTAGAAGATTTATCCATATATAAAGGCAAGCAATTTAATTTTAATATAATCGAACTTGAACCAGCTAAACGCAAAATTATTGGTAGTCGCCGCGAACTTGCTGTACTTGAAGCTCGTGCCAAAAAAGAAGAGTTTTTGAAAACCGTTGCAGTTGGCGACAAACTAACAGGTAAGGTAAATCGGATTGCCGATTTTGGCGCTTTTGTTGATTTGGACGGCGTTGACGGACTTATACATATTTCCGAACTTGCTTGGAAACGTGTTCGTAAAGTTACTGAAATTCTTAATGTGGGCGATACTGTTGATGTTACTGTTTTATCGTTGAACCCCGAAAAAGGTAAAATTTCGCTTACCTTAAAAGATGTCAAAAATAATCCTTGGAACACTATATTAGAAAGATACCCTGTCGGAAGTTTAGTTGAAGGTAAAGTTGTTCGCACCACTAATTTTGGGGCGTTTCTTAACTTGGAAGACGGAATTGACGGGCTTATTCATATTTCGCAAATTTCCGAAAAGCACGTTGAAAAACCTGAAGACGAATTGGCTATAAATCAAATAATTACTGTAAAGGTTACCGATGTAAACCTCGAAACACGCAAAATTAGCCTTTCCAAAAAAGCAGCCGATGCAGAATTGGCTGAAGATGAACTTGAAGAAGAAGTAGCAAATTAAGTAAAACAACTGAATAATCTCATTAGGCGAGTAAATTGGACAGTCGCGTGTTATTTTTGCACCAAATTTTTGGGGCTAACACGAGGAAAGTCCGAGCTTCACAGGGCAAAATGCTGGATAACGTCCAGTGGAGGCGACTCTAAGGAAAGTGCAACAGAAATAAACCGCCATAGTTTTACACGCTGTAAACACGTGTTTTTTGAATTGCAACTGTGGCAAGGGTGGAAAGGTGAGGTAAGAGCTTACCGTTATTTTGGCGACAAAATAAGCTATGTAAACCCCATTTGAAGAAAGGTCAAATAAGGCTTTATGAAATTGCCCGTTTCGGTGTTTTTAGTTGACAAATTAAAATACACAAGCCTAGGTAGTACCGCAAGAGCGGATTGGCAACAATTCGCCCAGATAGATGACTGTCTAAACAGAACTCGGCTTATAGATTTGCTCGCCTAATGATTTGTTTTTGGGCTTTGGGAAAGTTGAAGTTGTTTTTTTTGCTGTAAAAAAATATTGATAATTCAAATTAGCAGTTGATGTTTTTGTAGGGGCGGATATTATCCGCCCGTTCAGCAGCGAGTTCCGCCCACATTTTTTGTTAAGTTAAAATAAATTTTACTTTGCATTTTCCCCCCAAAATTGCTATAATAATAGCATATTACAAACCACAAGGAGGACAATATGAGTCAACAAGTAATGTTAAAAATCCCAATGGATAGCGAAACAAAAGAAAATGTAGACAATTTATTTAACAAATTGGGATTAAATATGGTAGCCACTGTAAACGACTTTTTAAGATATTGCTTAAAAACAGAAGAAGTGCCGTTTTTTGAGCAAATTGAAACAGGCGAAGAATATGCCGCCAAAATTGCAATATCTGAACAGCAGTTAAAAGAGGGGAAAAAGATTACCCTCACAATGGACGAAATAGAAAGTTTCGAGTACATGGAAACGGACGAACTAATGAATTTTTTGGAAACTCGCTATGAAGAATGCCGTGCAAAATGGAGTAACAATGCACATAACATTGCACTTCACGTTTCCGCAAAAAATTGCTACAATAATCCCATATGACAAACCACAAGGAGGACACAATGAGTCAACAAGTAATGTTAAATATCCCAATGGATAGCGAAACAAAAGAAAACGTGGACAATTTATTTGATAGATTAGGTTTTAACCTTACAAATGCTGTCAACGATTTTTTACGCTATTGTCTACAAGAAGAAGACGTGCCGTTTTACGATATAGAAAGAGAAAAAGCGGAATATGCCGCCAAAATTGCAAGGTCAGAACAGCAATCACGAGAAGGAAAAGTAACTTCATTTACCTTTGAAGAATTGGAATCTCTTGACGATATGGAATCCGCCGACATTGTGCATTTTTTGAAGACTAGACAGGCAGAACAGCGAGCAGAAAGAGAACGTGCCGCAAGAGGTGTTTTACATGATTAAAACAACTTTCACAGATGATGGCTTGGAAGAATACGCCGACTGGAGCGATTTAGACAAGAAAAAATTCAAAAAAATAAATGCCCTAATAAAAAGTATCAAACGAGAAGGTCTGCTAAAAGGATTAGGACACCCAGAAAGGCTAAAGCATGAAGATTCCTACACTAGAGAAATAGACAAATATAATCGTTTACGTTACAGGGTTGACGAACACGGCAATTTGGAAATAATGTCATGCAAGGGGCATCCATGATTTGTTAGTCGATTTTCCAGTAACGTAAAGTAGGGGCGGATAATATCCGCCCCTACGGTTGGCGGCGTTGTAGGGGCAGATATTATTCGCCCGCTATCTTTGACTATCTATTTTTTTGACTATTCGAATATAAACCTAACTAAACAATTTCCCATATCACAATTTGCTAATTTTTATTCGAAGCATTAAACTTTTTTATAACATCCAAAGCATCCAAAAGATCGGCAGATAGTGGAGTAACTTTCGGCTTATTCTTCTCTTTCTCCGCAACATCATCAAGCATATTGTCGGCGATTTCGCTAACCATTTTTTTGCCCGTTGCAACGCCCAAAACGTTGTTTACTGTTTCCATTGGATTATCCAGTGCATCGGCGGCTAATTTACTAGCAACTTGGCTAAATCCCAAATTCGCTTTGTCCATTGTACTGGATATTTTTGTTGCAATGTCAACGGTTGTTTCAATCGCATCTGTGTTGCTTATTACCGCCGCCGCCGTTTCGCTGATTTTGCTACTGATAGATTTTGTGAAATCCGTTGCACCTTTTACCATTGCATTTGAATTTCCCAAAGAATCGCTTGCAAAGCCCATTGTGCTTGCTGGATTATTGTTGCTGCTTGGTAAATTGGGCGAATTTGGCGAATTGTACAAGGTTTCGGTTTCCGCTGAAAAATTTGTTACATTTACCACGGTTGGCAAGGTTTCCTTTGCAATGTTTTCTACATTTACCATGGTTTTTGCTGCGTTTTTGCTGATTTTCTGCAACTCATGAGTTGTGAAAAATATATGTGATTCTACTAAATTAGAAAACACTTGCATTATTTGCGGCGGCGCAACTCCATTGGATACCGCAGAAGAGTTGACTTGCTCCAAAGTATATTGCCCATTTTGTGTCAACTCGTTATAAGCGCCTTCTTCATCCACAGCCCAACTTATTGCTCCAGATACTGCCCTCGATAACGAGCCAAACAAGCCTTTTGGCTTATTTTCGGGCTTTTGCATTTCTTCATAATGCTTGGCTTTTTTCCATTTTTTGTCAAATTCTGTTAAATAATCTGAATATTTTGCTTTGTACAGCGTTTTTATTTCTGTAGTAAATCCGGCATTTTCCAGTTCGTGCAAAATTGCCACAAAATCGCCCCTAAAATGATGCCCATTTTGGGATCTAATTTCGTCAATATAGGCTTTTTCTTCGCGGGCGGTGCGGGCTTGTTCGCGCGTGGCAAACTCGATGCCCATTACCGTGCGAATCAATTTATCTAACTGCAACCAAACTGGATTTTCCCCTGCCGAATCTGCTGTAAAGCCAATTTTGTTGCAATAATCCAACAATTTGTTCTCTATTTCAAGCAACGTTTCCTCGTTGATGGATTGTCCCGCAGTCGTCAACCATGTTTCCAGAAAATCTGCCGCCGATTGCACTTTGCACGATTGTAATTTTTCTTCCACAGCCGCAATCAAAATTTCGGGAACTTGCCAAAATGGTTGACAATATTCTTCCAATTTTGCTAGCGTTTGCTTGCAATGTTCAAAATTTTGCAAACGATTGGCGGCACTGGCAACCATGCTTAACCGCTCGGTTTCGGTGCTTTCAGTTGTGATTTTTGTGGTAGATTCAGCCAACTGTAAAAAATAATTTTCCACCAAAATAACTATGTGAGAAGACAATGCTACAAGAAAGTTTTCAGCATCAATGTTGATTGCCGCACACAATTCTTGCAGATGTTCCGCCGTTTGCAATGTTTCGGCAATGTTGGATTTTGGCGATTTGTGAAACGCCTGTTCCGCCAACCCAAATTTGAACTCTCGCACGGTTGACAAATGTCCGAAATTGTCGGCAATATTTTCAACTTCGTTTTTTTCGTCAAAAAAATTTTCAATTAAATATTCATAATATTTTTGCTCGTACGGATTTAGCTGAAAAATTTCAATCATTGTGTCAACAGCCTCTTCTCGTGGCGTGTTTTTGTGCAACTTGCGAAAAAGCCTTTCGGCTTGCTGTTTAATTTGCGGCGTTATATCCAAAATTGTTTTGCCGTGCTTTTGCATAATTTTAATCAGCAATGAATCCAAACCATAACAATCGTCAGATATGGCATCTCCCAATAATTCGGGAATTTGGGAATCGTTAAACATTGCGGCTTTGCCTTTTTCGATAGCGGCTTTTTCACGCTTTTTTTTATAAGCAACAGCACCACCAACAACGGCAACACCAAGCGCTGAGCCGATTGCTATGTATGGATGTGCCTTTACGGCAGTCATAGCTGTAACAGCTGCACCTTTTGCAAATTTTGATGCTTTAGTTGCCGCTCCAGCAGCCTGTTTGGTATTAAGTAAAGGCGTAATCAGATTTGAGTTAGAAACCAAAGAATTTTGTGCAGAAGTAAACGAATTTTGCAAGCCCATATTTGAGCCGCCTTGTTGAACGCTCGTATTTTCGCCGTTTAACGCACCATATTCCAGTTCATAATATTGTCGTATTTCTGCCAATCTTTTGGGAAACGCTAAATCATCGGCGTTTTGTTGGTTGTACATTTGCCAAAGTTGCTCGGCATCGTAATCTGGAATATCCATATCGTACAATTTGTCGGATAAATCCTCCAAAAATTGTTTCATTATTGCCAAGTAGAGAGATTCCGATTGTGTTAAAACCTGCTCAATATCCGTGAAACGTGCGTATTGTACGGTAAAAGCCTCTTCGGCATCGATGGCTTTGTCTAGCAAAAAATCGTATATTATTTCGTGGTACATTTGCAAGCCCTCGTTTGGCGTGTATTGCTTGCCAAATAAGTTGTAAGTTTTTTGTTGCATTTTTGTTCCTCCTATTTAATTGGATTGGGATTTTTTGTGTTAAATTTCAGTTTCGGTTGTTTCGGCGGTTTCGTTAAACGCAGAAAATATCACAGGTAGCAAAATACTGAGAACAGCTAATACAATGTTAAAGCGGTTTGTGCGGTCGTCAGCATCGGGTGCTTTTGCAACATAAATAATGCTTGTCAATAAAACGCCTATTGTAGCAATAATTAGAGTTATATTCTTTTTCATACAGGATTCTCCTTTCTAGCACAAAAACAAGCAAGCCAAATTTTCGCAACGGAAAAATAGCTTGCCTTGTAATGTTTATTTTTGGGATAATTTTGGGGGCAACCAAATTAGACGAGATGTTTGGCGAAAAGACGAAAAGACGAAAAGGCGGACGGATTGCTGTCTTGTCTTGTCTTGTCTTGTCTTGTCTTGTCTTGTCTTGTCTTGTCTTGTCTTGTCTTGTCTTGTCTTGTCTTGTCTTGTCTTGTCTTGTCTTG
>JGI24700J35501_10930803_pt1 | contig 24802 bp, 23 predicted proteins | sample TergutTh196P1_FD_35501 | JGI IMG/M metagenome (IMG submission 35501)
AATACTGAACGGAAAATTTGACAAAAAAAATAACCAAAGTTATTGGTATCATCGCTTTTTTGGAGTTTTCTCTATTCTCAAACTGTCAAACTTGGGAGTTTACAAGTTCGGCATTTGAATATTTACAAACGCGTATGATCATGATATAATGATCGTATAATAAAAAAGAGTAAGCTGTTGGTGAGACAACAACTTACTCCGCAGACCGTTATTAGCGGTAACAAGCATCAGACGAAGAATAATCCGCCTATAGCCTGTGGTATACTCCCAATGAAGTAGACAAAGGAAAAAACAAAAAGCTTTTTCCAGACTATGAATTGGGAGTTTTAATATGAAGAAAAATAAGAGGTTAAGTAGCAAAGAAAAATTTGAATTGATAAAACCAATCGTAAATGAAGGAATTTCAAAGCTTGGCACTGGTCAAGAGGGTTGATGCAGAAAAGGTTTTGAAAATTAAAGCCTCTTGATATCACTATTTGTAAGTTGATGCTAAAAAACGTTTAGTTTTTCATTTCTTTATGGTACAATATTGCTTAATCATTTTGTCTTTTTTAAGTTTATTTCAAAGGAAAATAGGGATGGCTCGTTTTTAGGAAGTGCTTTAAATGAATGGTGAAAACGAAAAACTTAAGAAAAAGTGCAATTTTTACTTCTCAGCTATTGACTTAAACCTCATTTTGTAATAAAATAACCAAGGTTGTGAAAAAGAAGCAGGCGTTTTGGTCTGTTGAAAAACGACACGCCTGGTTCAGTGGTACGATAAAAATACCTAGAACCCATCGAAAGAGAGGAGGAAAACATAAATGCCTACTATTAATCAATTAGTACGTAAAGGACGCACGAGCAAAGTGACCAAATCTAAGTCGCGTCACTTAAATGTTGGTTTCAACAGTTTAAAGAAAGAGCAAACTGTGACCATGTCACCACAAAAGCGTGGGGTTTGTACACGTGTTGCGACAATGACGCCTAAAAAGCCGAACTCGGCACTTCGTAAATATGCCCGTGTACGTTTATCAAATGGATTAGAGGTTACAGCTTATATTCCAGGGATTGGACATAAATTACAAGAACACAGTGTTGTTTTAATTCGTGGAGGTCGTGTTAAAGACTTACCGGGAGTTAGATATCATATTGTTCGTGGGACACTTGATGCAAGTGGTGTTGAAGGCCGTATGCAAGGTCGTTCTAAATACGGAACAAAGCGCCCTAAAGGTTAGACTTGTCCAAGAGGGAACAAATGCTTAAAAATTTTAAATTAAACTGAATTATTTTTTAAAAGGAGGTTAAACTATGCCACGTAAAGGTCATGTTGCAAAAAGAGATGTTTTACCGGATCCAATTTACAATTCGAAATTAGTCTCTCGTTTAATTAACAGCATTATGATAGATGGTAAAAAAGGAATTGCTCAAACCATTCTTTATGATGCGTTTAACATGATTGCTGAGAAAACGGGTCGTGAACCAATGGAAGTCTTCAATGAAGCAATTGAGAACATTATGCCAATTCTTGAGGTTAAAGCGCGTCGTGTTGGTGGAGCGAACTATCAAGTTCCGATTGAAGTTCGTCCGGAACGTCGTGTTACTTTAGGGTTAAGATGGTTGGTACAGTATTCGAGAAATAGAAATGAAAAAACGATGCAAGAACGTCTAGCAAATGAAATCATTGATGCAGCGAGCAATTCTGGTGCATCAGTTAAAAAGCGTGAAGATACGCATAAAATGGCAGAAGCAAACAAAGCATTTGCTCATTACAGATGGTAGTTTAAGAAAATCGTATTTTTCTAAAGAAGCGAAGCGCATACTAGAACACAACGACGTTTCAAGCTTATTTGGAAAAACAAGAAGGGAGTGACAAAGATGGCAAGAGAGTTTTCGCTGGAAAAAACACGTAATATTGGAATCATGGCTCACATTGATGCGGGTAAAACAACAACGACTGAGCGTATTCTGTATTACACGGGTAAAATCCACAAGCTTGGAGAAACGCATGAAGGTGCTTCACAAATGGACTGGATGGAACAAGAACAAGAGCGTGGGATAACCATTACATCAGCAGCAACAACGGCAGTATGGGATAATCATCGTGTTAACATTATTGATACACCAGGTCACGTCGACTTTACGGTTGAAGTAGAGCGTTCATTGCGCGTGCTTGATGGTGCAGTTGCTGTTCTTGATTCACAATCAGGTGTTGAGCCGCAAACTGAAACAGTTTGGCGTCAAGCAACGACTTATGGTGTACCACGTATCGTTTTCTCTAATAAAATGGATAAAATTGGTGCAGATTTTCAATATGCAATTAAAACCATTCATGATCGATTAGGTGCCAATGCACACCCGATTCAAATGCCAATTGGTGCTGAAGATAACTTCAGTGCAATTATTGATTTAGTTGAAATGAAGCAATACACGTATACCAATGACTTAGGGACGGATATTGAAATTGGTGAAATCGAAGCACAGTATGCTGATGATGCAGCCATGTATCGTGATCAATTGGTTGAAGCTATTTCTAACTTAGACGAAGATCTAATGATGAAATATTTAGAAGGTGAAGAAATCACAGTCGACGAGTTAAAAGCGGCGATCCGCCGTGCAACGTTAAATGTTGAATTTTTCCCAGTTCTTTGCGGTTCTGCCTTTAAAAATAAAGGTGTTCAATTGATGCTAGATGCAGTGATTGACTACTTACCGGCACCGACTGATATTGAGTCGATGAAAGGTGAGTTAGAAGATGGTACTGAAGCGGAGCGTAAGCCGAGCGACACTGAACCATTCTCAGCACTCGCTTTTAAAGTCATGACAGATCCATTCGTCGGTAAATTAACTTTCTTCCGCGTGTATTCTGGAAAAGTAGAGTCCGGCTCTTATGTTTTCAACTCAACAAAAGGGAAACGTGAACGTGTCGGTCGTATTTTACAGATGCATGCCAATAGTCGTGAAGAAATTCCAGTTTGTTATGCTGGAGACATTGCAGCTGCAGTTGGTTTGAAAGACACAACAACAGGAAATACATTATGTGCAGTTGATTCACCCATCATTTTGGAATCAATGGAATTTCCTGATCCAGTTATTCGTTTATCGGTTGAGCCGAAATCAAAAGCAGACCAAGATAAAATGGGAATTGCTTTGCAAAAGCTTGCAGAAGAAGATCCAACTTTCCAAACATCAACGGATGAAGAAACGGGACAAACGATTATTGCGGGTATGGGTGAGTTACATTTAGATGTCCTCGTTGACCGAATGAAACGTGAATTCAATGTTGAAGCGAATGTCGGTGCACCTCAAGTTGCTTATCGTGAAACATTTACTGCAAGTGCAGAAGTCCAAGGTAAATTTGCACGTCAATCTGGTGGTCGTGGACAATATGGTGATGTTCATATTAGATTTGAACCGCAAGAAGCGGGTGCAGGTTATGAATTCGTTGACGCTGTTGTCGGTGGGGTTGTCCCACGCGAATACATCGGTTCTGTCGATGCTGGTTTACAAGACTCATTGAAAAATGGTCAATTGTCTGGATTCCCAGTGGTTGACATTAAAGCTACTTTATTTGACGGATCATATCATGATGTGGATTCATCTGAAATGGCCTTTAAAGTTGCTGCATCTTTAGCATTAAAAGAAGCTTATAAAGTGTGTCAACCTGTTTTACTAGAGCCAATCATGAAAGTTGAAGTGATCGTTCCTGATGAATATCTAGGTAATGTCATGGGTGATGTTACATCGCGTCGTGGTCAATTACAAGGGACTGAACAACGTGGTAATGCGCAAGTCATTCGTGCCAATGTTCCGTTATCTGAAATGTTCGGTTATGCAACAGCTTTGCGTTCTAATACACAAGGTCGTGGAAACTATTCAATGGAAATGTCTCATTATGAGCAAGTTCCAAAATCAATTGCTGAAGAAGTGATTAAAAAGTTTAAAGGGTCGTAATTTTAATCGGGTTTTCCATTAAAATCGCTTTAAAAGTATTGCATTATCGGCACAAGTGTTGTAAAATTAGCAATATATGTGTATTGGAAAACAATTGTGTTTTTCATGTAATTTAGGAGGAATCAAAAATGGCTAAAGAAAAATTTGAACGTAATAAGCCCCATGTTAACATTGGGACAATTGGTCACGTTGACCATGGTAAAACAACATTAACGGCTGCAATTTCAGCTGTTTTGTCAAGAAAAGTCGCTGGAAATACTGCGACAGCTTTTGATAAAATTGATGGTGCGCCAGAAGAAAGAGAGCGTGGAATCACAATCTCTACTGCGCATATCGAATATGAAACTGAAAACCGTCACTATGCACATGTTGACTGCCCAGGACATGCTGACTATGTTAAAAACATGATCACAGGTGCTGCTCAAATGGACGGTGGAATCTTAGTTGTATCTGCAACTGATGGACCAATGCCACAAACGCGTGAGCACATCTTATTATCTCGCCAAGTAGGTGTACCACGTCTTGTTGTTTTCATGAACAAATGTGACATGGTAGATGATGAAGAGTTATTAGAATTAGTTGAAATGGAAATTCGTGACTTATTATCGGAATACGACTTCCCAGGAGACGATATTCCAGTTATTCAAGGTTCAGCATTAGGTGGACTTAATGGAGAAGCACAATGGGAAGAAAAAATCATGGAATTAATGAACGCTGTTGATGAGTACATCCCAACGCCAGAGCGTGATATTGATTTACCATTCATGATGCCGGTTGAAGATGTATTCTCAATTACTGGACGTGGAACGGTTGCAACTGGTAAAGTTGATCGTGGACAAGTTAGAGTTGGTGATGTTGTTGAAATCATCGGTTTCGAAGAGACATCTTCAACAACTGTAACAGGTGTTGAAATGTTCCGTAAGTTACTTGATTATGCAGAAGCTGGAGATAACATTGGTGCTTTATTACGTGGTGTTGCGCGTGATGATATCCAACGTGGACAAGTGCTTGCTAAGCCAGGATCAGTAACACCACACAAAAAATTCACATCTGAGGTATACGTTTTATCAAAAGATGAGGGTGGACGTCATACACCATTCTTCGCAAACTACCGTCCTCAATTTTACTTCCGTACAACGGATGTAACAGGAATCATTGAATTACCAGCTGGTGTTGAAATGGTTATGCCTGGTGATAATGTTTCAATGACGATTGAACTTATCGCACCAATTGCTGTTGAGCAAGGAACGAAGTTCTCTATCCGTGAAGGTGGACGTACTGTTGGTGCTGGTTCAGTAGTTGAAATTTTAGAATAGTTTTAAAATAAAAAGTCGTCCTGATAGGATGGCTTTTTTGGCGGATAAATAAAAAGAACCTCAACGTTAAAGCGAGGCTCGTTTATTGAGGTTATTTACCTTCTTCTTGTTTAAGTGCGACTGCTTCAAGGTGATGAATAAATCGTTCTTGTTTAGCTTTTTGATAATGATAAAGCGGCATCACTTCAGGATGGTCGACTAGCATTTTTTCATCAGCGACATTGAGCGTATTGGTCCCTGGATAGAAGTAGTTAACTTCTTCTGGAAATTCAATGTAATCTAAGTAAATCATTAAGAGTAAAAAGCGTCCACCTGTTTGAGGGTCACTTAATATGATATGATCTCGTGCTGCTGTTTCGATCAGACCAGTGAAAACTTTTGTTTCAGATGTATTACCACCTGAATTAAACGTCATACGGATACGTGCTAGTTTACCACGGTTGAAACGTAAAATGTTATCAATGTAGCCACCACCATTACCACGTCCTGAAGAACGATTAATAAAATTGTCAATTAGCGCATCTTCAGTAGAGGCGGCTACGATTTTATTTAAGCCAGCAGGACCTGTTGGCGTTCCTGCACCAATATGATGACCTGATGGATAAGGTGGCTCGAAAGCTTTTGCATATTCATCGATGGTCATTGGATTTCTCACTTCATTTCCATAAGGGAGTGGAAATGGATAAGGGTAAAACGGTGGGAAATAAGACATAACTGTTAACCTCGCTTCATTTTAATTTAAGGCGTCTTTACTATTCTAAGATCATTTAATTTAATAACAATCCTCTGATTCGAGTGGCATGTAAAAACAGTGAACACCAAACCTTCCAGAATTCCATTGTCCCCAAAACTGAGGTGGACAACTTGTTTGAAAGGGGTTGTAAAACCATAATGCCGTTGTTGCTGGATCATGACGTTCACCATTGATGGCACGTCGAGCTAGTTTGATGTCTTCTGGTCGTGCGCGTTGATAAAAGTAGGGAAACTGGGTTGCTTCAAATCCACCTGGGGATTGAAACGTCATTTCTTGAATGTTGTTAATGTCGGTGAAATCATGACAATCGGCTAAAACACGGTTGACACAAACGTTTCCGACGAGCAGCATACCGATTTCACCATCACCTTCCGCTTCTGCTCGCATGAGTCTAGCCAGTGTTTCAATATCGTTTTGGTTTGCTTTTATGACTGCCATCCTCGTCACCTCATATTTAAAATATGCTTACTTCAACTAGCGTATGATCATCATGGGCATTTGGTGCGAAATAATGATAAATTAGTTGAGTTTCCTATTTAAAAATGAAGCAAAATAGTGTACAATAGACATGAAATAAGTGGAACATGTAGCAAATTGAATCATAAGAATTTGGTGCAGAATTTGGAGGAATTTTTGATGGATATCATGACAGAATTAAGGAACAACATTTTAGGAAAAGGAATTCGAATTGTTCTTCCTGAAGGAAATGATCGACGTGTTGTTTTAGCAGCCAGTGTTCTTTCCCGTAGTAATATGGTGAAACCAATTGTTCTTGGAAAAAGAGATGAAATTTTAGCAACTGTTGAAGAAGCAGGTGGCTTTCCATTAGATGGATGTGAACTGATTGATCCAGAAGACTATGCGGGCATTGAAGAGATGATTGCAGAATTTGTTAAAGTGAGAAAAGGTAAAATTGATGAAGCAACCGCGCGCGAGCTGATTAAAGATGTGAATTATTTTGGAACGATGCTTGTGCACATGGAATTGGCAGACGGTTTGGTTTCAGGCGCTGTTCATTCGACCGGTGATACCATTCGACCAGCGTTGCAAATCATTCGAACAAAACCTGGTATTACGAAAACATTTGGCTATTTTGCCATGTTAAAAGAAGCAAAACGACGTTATATTTTTGCCGATTGCGCTGTCAATCCCGATCCATCAAGTGAAGACTTAGCCGAATTTGCAGTAGAAGCAGCAGGAGCAGCAAGAATGTTTAATATTGATCCGAAAGTGGCTTTATTAAGTTTTTCAACGCATGGATCAGCAAAAACACCTTCAACTGAAAAAGTAGCAGGTGCGGTTAAAATTTTAGATGAAATGGATGATTTAAACTTTGAATACGATGGTGAGCTGCAATTTGATGCTGCGCTTGTAGAAGGCGTTGGGAAGTTAAAAGCACCGAACTCACCTGTAGCAGGGCAAGCGAATGTGTTCATTTTCCCAGATTTAAATACAGGGAATATTGGATATAAAATTGCACAGCGCTTAGGAGGCTATGAGGCTGTTGGTCCTATTTTGGCAGGTTTAAACAAACCTGTTAATGACTTATCACGTGGTTGTAGTGCTGATGATGTTTATAACACAGTTGTCATTACCGCTAATCAGACACTTGGCATTTACGATGTTTGATTTAGACAGTTTAACGCTCGACATTCAAAATGAATTTCAAATCTGCGTCTGTTGCAAAGGCCCTCATTTAAAGACCCTTATTCCCAGACTCAAAAAACTAGATCCAAATGTGAAAATTAAAGGAAAAACCTGTTTATCCTATTGTGGACCAGGTCGAGATTACCCCTTTGTTTTTCTCAACAACAAACCAATTAGAGGTCAAAATGAAGATGACTTAATTGCAAAAATTAAAGAAGTGTTAGAAAAACAGTAACTTCGAGAAAAAGTTACTGTTTTTATCAAAAAGCAAAGCTTACGACGCAGTCAACACAGATTCATAACGAGAGGTGAAAATATGCAGCGATTAACAGATGAAAAAGTGTTTAAAGATCCCATCCACAGTTTTGTCCGTGTGACAGATTTGCTCATTTGGCAATTAATTGAAACACCTGAATTTCAACGGTTACGTCGAATTAAACAACTCGGTGGGACGCATATTGTTTACCCCACTGCTGAACACAGTCGCTTTTCTCATTCGTTGGGGGTCTATTTCATTGCGCGTCGCATGATTGATGTGTTAAACAAACAAAAGATGACATTTAATGAAATTGATCGCATGCTCATCCTATGTGCAGCATTGCTTCATGATGTGGGACATGGCCCGTTTTCTCATTCTTTCGAATCCGTGTTAGGTGTGAATCACGAAGACTTCACCCGTCGTATTTTGCTTGAAAACACAAGGATCAACCACTTATTAGAAGGCTATCGATTGGGCTTCTCAAAAGAAGTCAGTGATGTCATTGGAAAAAAACATGCGAATCGACTCATTGTAAGTTTAATTTCATCTGAAATAGATGCAGATCGCTTGGATTATTTGCTGCGCGACTCTTATTTTACCGGAACACCTTATGGCGAAATAGACCTTGAACGCCTGTTGAGAACGATGCGCGTTGAGCAAGGGAAAGTTGTGTTTAAATACTCGGGGATGCATGCGTTAGAAGACTATTTATTTAGTCGTTATCAAATGTACTGGCAAGTGTATTTACATGACTGCTCTTTAAGTTTCAACTTTTTGATTCAAGCCATGCTGTTTAGGGTCCGTACCCTTTTAGAAGCAGGCCATGCCTTTAACTGTCGCATGCATCTTTTTGAATGGTTATTTTTAACTGACGTTGTTGATATTGATGCCTATTTGCGAATGGATGATGGTGTGATTACCACTTATGCGGGTTTCTTTTTAGATGAAGCAGATGTTATTTTGCAAGATTTGGCACATCGTTTTTTGAATCGTGGTTTGCTTGATGAATTTGATTATGTGCCGACTGCAAAAAGTGAAGCTTTATATGAAACGTTATCAAAACGACTGGATACAGCGGGAATAAGTGCCACTGATTATTTATTTCATGTGAATCATCAACGGTCGACGTATGATTACTATGGGTTAGATGGAGATGAGAAAATCGACTTGTTAATGCCTGATGGTGACACACAGGAAATCTCAGCTGTATCTAACATTATTAAAGGAATTGTGAATGCACCGAAGCAAAAAAATACACTGTTTTTACCGTTAAAGACAATAAAAGAAAATGATAACCGAGTAGAGATCATGGACATTTTAGAACAGCTGATTGGAAGGAAAGTAGATGTTTAAAGAAGTAATCGTTGTAGAAGGACGAGATGATACCCGTCGTTTGAAAGAAATTTATCCAGATATTGAAACGTTTGAAACAGGTGGATCAGCACTTGATCAGTCAAAGTTGGATCAAATTAAATATTTGCAACAAGTGCGTGGCGTCATTGTGTTTACGGATCCAGATTTTCCGGGGCAAAAGATTCGTCAAACCATTGTAGCCAGTGTTCCAGAAGCGGGTCACGCCTATTTGAATAAAGCAGATGCAAGAGCTTCATCAGGTAAAGGGCTAGGTGTTGAACATGCCAGTGTTTCGGCGATTCAAGCAGCACTTGCTGGTGCGATGACACCCGTTTCAACACGAGTTGAATTGATTACGCAGGCATTTTTAGTCAAATGTGAATTGATCGGTCATGAAAAAAGCAAACAGAAGCGAGAATTACTGGCGTATCAATTGGGCATTGGTTATGTAAATGGGAAACAGTTGAAAAATAGGTTGAACATGTTTGGAATAAGTGAAGCGCAAGTATTAGAGGCATTGGGTCTTTCAAATTAAAAATAGTCGAATGAAAAAGAAAAAAATCGACAAAATTTACAACTTGAATAATCGTCGTTTTATCCTTTTTCAGACTATGATAATTTTATGATTTGTGGTACAATGTGTTTATGGAAGTTGATAAGATGGTGGCAAAGCAAGATGGAATAAGGAGGGTAGTCGTTTACCTGATGATTTATGACAAGGAGTGATGCCTGTGATACGATTATTTGGATTCTGGTGTTTTTCCGAAAGGAGCACACATGACGGTAGCCGAAAGTCTGGGATTAATGTTCGCATTTGGAATGTTTATCTTGACACTGCTAACGTATATCGACAGAACACGAAAAAAGTAACCATCTAAGCTTTGACCGGCTGGTGGTTACTTTTTTCTTTCACTGGTTTGTCACCGTCTTAATGCGGCCTAGGAGGTTGTAGCGCTCAACTACGATCTCCGTTTTTTATTATATGTTAATTTTATCATGAAAATGCGTATTTGTAAAGAAATGTTTCGAAAAAAAGAATAAGGAATAGCTGATAAATCGTCATTTTTATCGGATTAGGTGTTGAAAAAATGGAAATAGCAAATAAATCAAGAACCCGTGCCATCATCGCGCAATACGAGTTTAAGTTTAAAAAGAAATTTGGTCAAAACTTCCTGACGGATGCTAATATTTTAAGAAAAATCATCCAAGCGGCTGACCTCAATAAAGATGTTGCTGTGATTGAGGTTGGGCCAGGGATTGGTGCGCTGACAGAATATCTTGCGCGGGCTGCAGGAAAAGTGGTTGCTTATGAAATAGATGCTGCACTGATTCCCATTTTAGAAGAAGTGATGGCACCGCACGCGCATGTTGAAGTGATTCATGAAGATATTTTAAAAGCAGATGTGAAGTCAATGATTGAGACGTCGTTGTCAACATTTAAAGAAATAGCAGTGGTCGCTAATTTGCCGTACTACATCACGACACCTATTTTGATGGGGTTGATTGAAGCACGTTTACCGATTAATCGATATGTGGTGATGATGCAGCTTGAGGTGGCAAGGCGTTTATCGGCAGAGCCAGGTACGAAAGATTACAATGCGTTATCCATTGCAGTCCAATATTATTGTGATGTGAACATTGCCATTCATGTGCCAAAAGATGTTTTTATACCCGCACCGAATGTGGATTCGGCAGTCGTTGTCTTAACCCGTAAAAGTGAGCCACCTGTTGCAGTGAAAGATGAAGCTTTTTTGATGGAACTGGTTCATGCATGCTTTAAACAACGACGGAAAACCGTGTTGAATAATTTGGCTGCTTATTTTGAAGGGTTGACAAAAGAAGAAATAACGACATTATTGTTAGAAATTGACATTCAACCGAGTATACGTGGAGAAGCTTTATCAATTGAAGCGTTTGGGAAAATAGCAGATGTTTTCTACGAACAAATTAAAAACCGAGGTTAACCCTTAGCTCTGGCTTTATCTGCAATAAGGATATAAATAGAACCCTACAAATAGGCTTGCATATAATAAATAGAACACTTATTTGGGAGGATAAAAAAATGAATCAATTTAATTATTTAGACAACCCCTTAACACCAACCAATGGTATGCAAGCCGTCCCACACACGATTGAACCTAGTGGCTTTTCTGGGGCAAACCTTTCACCAAAAAGCTCAACGTTACCACCTGGAATAAACAATATGGAAAACCTTATAACGCTTATCTTATTACAAAATGGTGGCGTTTTTAATGCGAACGCTGCTGGAATGCTTTTACAAGTTTTAGGCGTGCCTGTAACGCCCGCAAATGTCAACGCTATACTAAATACAGTTTTAACAGGAACAGGCGGCAATAATACTGCAGCCGCAGTTATCCCTTTCTTTAATCACTTTGCCAACGCAGGTCCAGAAACACTTATACAACCGCCGTCAAACAATCATTTTGCAAATATTATAAGAGACAATGTTCCATTATATGCAAGAGTTGTAGATATTGCGATGCTTGGTGCGCATAACGCGTTTACTAGTGGTATAGAGCCAACGTCCGCGATTGATCCAAACGATAGTATGTATGGGAGTGATTTACTTGCTTTAGCACCTGGTTTTGTTTCGCGTTTTGCCAGAACACAATATGGAAATGCAATGCGTCTCCTTAATAATGGCGTTCGTTATCTAGACGTTCGCGTTACAAATGTAAATGGAGAGTGGTATACAGAAAATACGATGCTTTCTACTAGATTAAGCTATTATATTTCTGATGTTATACGTTTCTTACAACAAAACAGAGGAGAGCTAGTGATTTTTGATTTACAGCATATTAATTTCGGAAATGCTTCACTTGATCAGCTTTGGTCTTATATTTCTGGAATAAGAGTAAATGGTCAAAATTTATTTGAGTTTGTTCATGTAAATCCTAACAGATCTCCACTAAGTACACTTACTTTAGGTGAGGCAACCAGGGGTGGCACTTCTAGTGGTGTTATTATACTTGCTAATCAACCAGTTTCAGAATCAAGGCCTATACACTATGATAGAAGCCTGAATATGCGTTCAAGATGGTTGCAGCAAGATAATATTCCGGGCCTTATCAATGCAATAGAAGGGGAGCAATCGCTAATTGGCGATGGCAGATACTCAAATATATTAAGAGTTAATCAAGCAAGTTTAGCATTTGGCACTTCTGGTAATGGACTTTTAAATTCTATTAATAGCTGGTCTTATATGTTTATGGCGGAAAGAACCAATTCTGTGCTTTTAGCTCAAGATCTAAATCGATGGCTTTCGGTAACACCTATTTTAATGGTAGGTTTTGCAGAGTCTGCATATAGTAATTTTAATTCACAAGTCATTCATGTAATCAATTCTTTCAACAGAAACTTGAAGTAACTTTTAAGCCAAGATACGTTATCTAACAGGACATGGTCTTTTACATGAGACACAACCTTTTTATTCCGATACTTATGAGATAGCAATTGCTTAAATGCAAATGTTATCTCATTTTTATGACTTTTTACATACAGTCTGTTTTTTCTCGCTTACTGCCGTATTTGCACCAAGGTCTCAACAGTCTGATTTCTATTTATTTTTGTTGATTTATAATCATTTTCGTCATTTTTTGTTAATTTTTGTTAATTTCTCACACGAGGTGAAAAAAGTATGCTATAATGTCATTTACCAACGCGTTGAACATGCGTACTTGGATAGGCTGACGAGTCTTGGATGGTACGAGAAGGAGGAAGATAATACTGGTTTCGAAAACAATTTATTTATCATGGTAATGGTCTGAAACCTCAAGGCTGTAGCTTATAGGAGAGGATCGTAGGTAATCTCTATAAGAAAAACACAAGATATTAAGTTCCCAATATGGGTTATTGATAACATCAAGCACAATTACAAAAATACAACAAAGAAATGGAGAGATTTTTATATGTTAACAGCATTTTTAACATTTATTGGTACTGCTGCTGGAAAAATCATTATTACGGCGACAACAGGTTTACTTGTAGCCATCATTGGTGCACAAGCTACAGCAAGTCTTGCATCAGCTGGAACCCTTACTTTTCCCGTAAATGTTACAAGACGTTCAGTAAACTTTCGACCACCAGCTGGGAGTGTTCGTACGGCTGCAACTCATATCAGCGGGAATGTAAATACACAATATTCGATATCAAGAAGTATTGGTAGCGGTGTTGTCGTTAGAGTTGGAGGTATCTGGAGAGGACGTTCTGGTAATGTTCACTTAGGTAATCAAATAACGCCAACAACTACTTGGAGTGCATTATTTGACCGTCATAGTAACATAAATGCTGTATCATCTTTAGACGTTATTTGGTTTAGGTAAAGTCCATGAAAGTGATAAAGTGGTATTGAAGAATACCACTCTCTTTCATTTATAAAATTTAGATTAAAGATATTTGTGAGGTAAATGGTATGATTGTAAATAGGCTTGAAATAAATAAGGGTCGTGTTCATTTGAAAAATGTGAACTTGAATTTTAGTTCTAACGGGATTTATATAATAACTGGTGATAACGGAATAGGGAAAACGACAATTCTAGAACATCTTTTATTTAACCATGAAGATATAACTTCATTTTGTGAGGGTAAAGCTATCATTTCACACAAACAAGATTTTTTCGGTTATATTCCTCAAGATTTACCTCAAACCACGACATTAGTAAGTGATTATATCTCAAAAGGGGTTAACAAATATGATGTATCTTTAAGACAAAGTCTATTTAAGGATTTATATTTAGAAGAAAAACTAATGTCATCAAAATTTTCAGAATTGAGTGGTGGCGAACAAATCAAAATAGCATTTGTTTCAATTCTTTTAAAAGACGTACCTTACATTTTTTTGGATGAACCTACGAATAATCTTGATGATTCCTCAGTAAAAAAATTGAAAGAAATGATACTTTATTATTCTAGTAATAGGAAAATGATTATTATCACCCATGATTCACGGTTAATTTTTGAAAAATGCTCGTTTATAAAGGTTGATTCAGATAAAATTACACAAGAAAACAACTTTTCACCTGATCCTACTGAAATCCATAAAAAAACTGCAACTACCCTATACAATCCCTACAAAATAATTTCAAAAAAGTTTACTGAATGGGGTTTTACTTTTATCAATTTATTATTATTTGCTCTGATATTTTTATCATTATTTTGGGATAACCATTTTTTACAAGCAAATAATAACCATTATGATTTACCTGCAAAAGGTGCTATTTTTCTTGCTACAGGTAGGGAAGATCACCAATATGAATCTTTCAATCAGCAAGTAATGAATGAATTGAACATTGCAATAGATAGCGAAAGTGAGAAAAATTCTGTTCAAATTGATGATATAATAGAGATTTCAAAACTACCAGGCATTAATCACATTATCATTTCTGATTTCCTTTACTGGCAAGAACTGGGTTATCATTTTGAATATTTACATGAAGATGTTTTTGTTGTCAATCCACCAGAAATAATGTGGAGTGGTTATGATTTTTATCATTTGATGATTTGGCCTGAATTGCTTCAACTTGGGAGGTTTCCAAACGATGGTGAAAGAGAAGTAACAATTTCACGTTTGCTATTAGAATTGCATTTTGAATTCGACGAAATGCAATTAGAAAATCCATTGGGAGAATTTATTTACGTAAATGATATATTGCATGAAATCGTTGGTATCACCTATGACAACCTTGCCATCATTTCATTTCATCATTATGAAAATCATGGCTTTTATACTTTTGATTTAGCATCATTTGAGGAATTTAAAAATCCGATTGTTGAGCATAAAACAAGAAATGATTGGTGGAATACTAACGCCTTACCTGGGACATTTTTAATGATTGATGCAGAATCCGAATTAGAACTATTAGAAACAATTTTACAAAAGCATCCTTATAGTGAGGCTTTTTCACATTCATTTTCTCAAGCATTTATGACATCAACTAATCGGGAAGCAGTTCGAACATTATATGTCAGAAATCTATTTGTTTCAGCTACCATCATTTCATTTAGTATCGTTTATCATCATTTCCTATACTCGCTCATACAAGTGGATTTAATAGATTTTAAAAATTACTTTTTTGAAACAAAGCAATTTAATCGAGCTTTTATCGTTTTTTATAGTTTATTTCAGCTTGCCCTCTTTATGCTATCAGCAGTTGCCCTCTATTTTATCTTTAATTTAAGTCGTTATATATTTCCAGTGTTTTTATTAAAATCGTTGAGTTTAATTCTTGTACAGACTTTATTTTTCAAAAAGAAAATCAATAAGCCTTTATAAAGTTGGAGAAAATCATGAGAATAAATTATTCAGAAATAACCATCAAGAAAAAAGTTATTTTAGAATCAGGGGTACTAGATATAGAAGAAAACAACATTAATGTTATCATCGGACCTAATGGGCGTGGAAAGACATTGTTACTTGCGAAACTCCATTTAGGCCCTCTATTTGAATCAACCCTAGTTTCTCAAAAAAATAATGAATTAATTGCGAAGTTAAATACGATAGATAATATAACCCTTACAGTTGAATGTGATGAAATAATAAATAAAGTCAAAGCTCTTTTAGAAAAATTTAATCTAGCCTATTTGTTAGACCTAAGTAGGGCAAAATTAAGTGGTGGTGAAAAAAGGATCATTTCTTTAGTAAGAGGCTTGCTTAGCGATGCCCCGTTTGTACTCATTGATGAGCCAACTAACGATTTAGATTATAAAAAAGTAAACTTGCTACTAGAAATAATTAAAGAATTCAGCAAATATAAAACATTTATCATTGTAACTCATGATGAGCGTGTAAAAAATATTGCAAACTACACCTTTGAAATTCACAATAAAAGAATCGAAAAAAAAGTTAATGAAATTAACATTTCAACTCCTATAAAAGAAAAAAAAATAAATAAAAATAAAAATAAAATAGAAAAAATTTTTCTTCCTAACTTATTTTTACTATTCAGCGTTTTTGTATGCTTTTTAATGTTTTTTTTCATCATACAGGATGCAAATAATGATTATTTTTCATTAATAGAGCCAATGCCTGAAAATCAGATTGATATATTTTCACCATTAACCATTCATCATAACAAAGTTGCTTCCGCAATACCTGTACAACTTCTTGACTTTATAAATTCGATGGATGGTCTGCCCTCACGTTCAGAAATTGATGATTTAATTGAATCGTTAATTAATACGCCTTTAACGTTCAATTTAGAACTTCTGGAACATGAATATTTTGATGTTATACCCATCGAATATTGGCGTGCGAATGATCGTGAATTTTTTCTTCCTGGCAATTATTATATAGAATACTATCATGATGGGATGTTTGGCATTGTTGATATAGATACAAGTCAGTATTTTGAAGGTGATTGGCGATTCAACTACCCTGGAGAATATACATATCCGCTTAATCTAAATCATTACTTTGCGATAATTGACAACCTATTTGCCAATTATCATTCAAATGAAACACCTTTACATCTTACTTATGCGGTTATCGTGTTGAATGATGAAGTTACTGGTTTTTTTGATTTTTTATCTCTCCCAGCTAGTGAAGTCATATTAAGTGGAAACTACCTTATAAGATCAAATGAAATCATTGAAATATTGAATCAAATTTATGTTTTTGAATCAATGGAGATAATGATAAACCACAAATTAGCAATAGCCTTAGCATTTATCAGTTCAAATTTATTATTTACCATGTCCTATTTGAAATTAAATAACAAGAATTTTGTAATTTTACGAAATTATGGTTTTGACATAAAACTTTTAAAAACCAAGTTTAATCGTCAATTCAATTCCTATATTCACAATTCTATACTACAAATTATCATTATTCCAATAGGTCTATCTTTTGTTCAAGGGTCGCAAATTCAAGGTTATTTTTCATCCTACTTATTTATATTTTTTATGAGTATATCCTTATTTTTGATAAATTTTATTTCAAGATTTTTGTTTTACAACCATCTGAAAAAAATATTCCATTATTCATTTAGAGGTTAATTTGGGAGGTTACCATGTCAAATGTTATTCGCATCAATCGTATCAATAACCAAATTACAGGAGAAGTATTAAATTCTGAACAGTTAACTACATTAACAAAGTTAATAGAAAACAAGCTTATCATTTTTCAATTACAAGATAATATTGTTGCATTGGTCGATGAAGCTCAATCAAAGTATGACGACATAAGTTTAATTCTAGCAGATGCTCACGGGAACATCGAATATGAAATACGAGGAGATATTGTGTTTACTTCTAATGGTGAAATGTCTGACTCTTTATTTAGGCCCGCTGGATTGACTAATGAACAAGTTGATAAGTTGAAAATGAAACTAAAAATTCTACCAGTTGAAGTGAACGGAAAAGAAAGTGATAAATTCGTATATATACCTACTGAATCCTTTGAATTAGATGGGTTTTCAATAATACTTTCTTAGGCATTATATACCTGTAATATAGCGCTTCCGATAATTGAGAGAAGGAAGTATAATTGAATCACGAGGTGATTCAAGATGGAAAAATCACTGTCAAATGATATAAGAAAAATTAGTGTTAGATATTGTAGGATGAAACTGTTGTCGAGAAAGGCATCAGTTTTTTTATTTGTGTCTGTTTCGGACGCAAAAACATAACATAGAAAAGAGGTATAATGTTATTTTAATGGGTTACACTAAAGCAAGGAACGTTTTCAGAAAGAATAATTAGTTAAAATATTCACAAATTTATTTTTTTGTGGTATACTAGTTATATGAAAGATTGTGAATAAAATAACGAGTATTGCAATCTACCTTGAGGAGGGTATCAATATGCTAAATCAAGTAACAAATGTTGAGGAATTAATGACGACGCTCGTAGCGATGCGTGCGGCACAAAAGGAGTTTGCTCAGTTTACACAAGCACAAGTGGATCATTTGTTTTACAAAGCAGCGATGAAAATTAACAATTTGAGAATTCCATTAGCGAAAATGGCAGTGGAAGAAACAGGGATGGGACTTGTAGAAGATAAGATTATCAAAAACCACTTTGCATCTGAAATTGTTTATAATAAATATCGAGATGCGAAAACATGTGGTGTTTTAGAAGAAGATCATGCAGGTGGTGTTATTCGGGTTGCTGAACCGATTGGTGTTATTGGTGCAGTTATTCCGACAACAAACCCAACATCGACCGCTTGTTTTAAAATTTTGATGGCGATTAAAACAAGAAATGCGATTATGATTTCTGCACACCCTCGTGCAAAGGGTTGTACCAATGAAGTGGCGAAAGTGATCCGTGAAGTCATTGAAGCAGCAGGTGCGCCGAAAGGGTTGATTGGATGGATTGATACGCCAAGTATTGAGTTAACCAATGCCGTTATGAAAGAGTCTGATATTATTTTAGCAACAGGTGGACCGGGCATGGTAAAAGCTGCTTATTCATCAGGGACGCCTGCGATCGGAGTGGGTGCTGGTAACACGCCTGTTGTGATTCACAAAACGGCGGATATTGAAATGGCTGTTAACTCGGTTTTATTGTCGAAAGCATTTGATTACGGTGTGATTTGTGCATCAGAGCAGTCGATTATTGTGGATCAAAGTATTTATGAAGCTGTGAAAACAGAGCTTACAAAACGTCATGCATTGTTGCTTGACTCAGACCAGCTCCAAAAAGTTCGTGATATTATTTTAGTGAATGGTGCTTTAAATGGAAAAATTGTAGGTCAACCTGCTTGGAAAATTGCCCAACTGGCTGGCTTCGAAATTGATCACGATGTAAAAGTTCTCGTTGGAGAAGTAACAGATACAACCTTTGATGAACCATTTGCCCATGAGAAATTATCGGTCGTTTTAGCCATGTATCAGTCGACATCTCACACAGAGGCCATCAACATGGCCCGTGATTTGGTGGAGCAAGGTGGACTGGGGCATACATCGGTGATTTATGCAGATGAAGTCGTGGCAGATCAAGACATTCATGCGATGGCTTCTGTCATGAGAACGACGACTTTCTTAGTGAATCAACCTGCTGCTCAAGGTGCAATTGGTGATTTGTATAATTTTGAAATGACACCGTCGTTGACGCTTGGTTGTGGCTCTTGGGGGAACAATTCTGTATCGGAAAATGTGGGTGCGAAACATTTAATCAACATTAAGACGATTACCAAGAGGAGAGAGAATATGCTTTGGTTTAACGTTCCCCGCAATACGTATCACAAATTCGGCTGTTTAAAACATGCTTTACCTGATTTGAAGGTTGAAGGAAAGAAAAAAGCTTTTATTGTGACCGATCAAATTTTATTTGATTTAGGTTTTACGAAGCATGTCACTGATGAATTAGAGAAATTGGGTATGGCTTATACCATCTTTACAGAAGTGAATCCGGATCCACTTATCGCTGATGTGATGAAAGGAAAAGCAGCGATGGATGCTTTTGGACCAGATGTGATCATCGCATTAGGTGGTGGTTCTCCGATGGATGCAGCGAAAATCATGTGGGTGTTACACGAGCATCCTGAAACGAACTTTGAAGATTTGGCTGCTCGCTTTATGGACATTCGTAAACGTGTTCATAAATTTCCGAGACTCCGTCAAAAGGCAACATTGGTTTGTATTCCAACGACAGCAGGGACAGGTTCAGAAGTCACGCCATTTGCAGTTATTACGGATGAAAAAACGGATATTAAATACCCGATTGCTGACTATGAATTAACCCCAGACATGGCCATTGTTGATCCGGCCTTAATGTTAACCATGCCAAAATCAGTGTGTGCCGCTTCAGGAATTGATGTGTTAACGCATGCGATGGAATCTTTAGTTTCAACGGTTGCAACTGAATATACCATTCCATTGTCATTACAAGCAGCGAAGCTCGTCTTTGACTTTTTACCAGAATCATATCACGGAGGTGCCCAGGCGATTGCTGCCAAAGAAAAAATGGCCAATGCGTCCTGTATTGCAGGGATGGCATTTGCCAATGGATTCTTGGGAATTTGTCATTCCATGGCCCATAAAATTGGTGCGAAGTTTCATATTCCTCACGGAATCGCCAATGCCATGTTGATGAATGAAGTGATCCGTTATAATGCAACCGATGCACCTTTTCGTCAAGGAACATTTTCTCAATATCATGCACCAAAAGCACTTGAACGTTATGGGCAAGCAGCAGATTACATGGGTGTAACAGGGAGAACCAATGAAGAAAAAGTTGAAGGACTCATTGCCAAAATCAATGGCTTGAAAGCCGAATTAGGGGTACCGATGTCGATCAAAGACTATGGCATTTCTGAAGCAGACTTTGTTGGTGCCGTGGAGCAATTAGCAGAAGAAGCTTTTGATGATCAATGTACGGGTGCCAACCCACGCTATCCATTAATTGCTGACCTGAAGCAACTTTACTTAAATGCTTACTATGGTGAAGATCAACGTGTCAATGTTTAATGTATCAAAACCTTGCTCAATGAGTGAGGTTTTTTCTTTCCCGATTCCCCTGTAATGGCGATAAAATCACCTTTTTCAATTTTAATATTAAAATGCGAAACAACTGCTTCATTGTTAAAATGAAAGAGGTTTCCTAAATTTAGGCAGCCCCTTTTGTCAACCAAACGAAATAGCATTCTCATCGATCTATGAACTTTTTAGGTTCAATTTTGGGTGATCATGACGTTATCTTATATTTTAAAACGCTCAACATATTTATTGTTTATCTTCTGTTGTGGTAAGCACTTGAACATTGAAAACGAATTCTTTTAATACATCTCTAAAAACGGATGCTGCAACGCCGTTAAAGTTCTGATGAAAGTCAGACAAGTCATCATTGAAAAACTGAATCACTTCTTTTTCAAAAATTGGATAAAGGATATGTTTGCCTAATGACAATGTAGACTCGATTTTAACATAAAGTCGATTGGTTTTAAAGGCGGTATTAAATAAGGTTAAATAATTGATCACATTTTCGAAGGGTTGGATGACTTGACCACGATGTAAAAATTCGACAAATACTTTTGTATCGCCCATAACAGTTTTATCAGAGTCGACAATGGTCGCAAGTGCTTGCGCTTTTTCGTGTCCACGAATACCTGCTACATCAACTTGAATGAGGTAATTGCCATCTTCTGTGTTTACCATATCGAAAACGTTAAGTTCAGGGTCGTTACCGATTGTGTGTTTTAAAGCATTGAAATAAGTGTAAATAGGCGGACTTAGTTGGGTCATTTCTTCGTTCATAAGGAGCTCCTTTCGAATGATGAAGTTAGATGTAACAATGAGGATATCATTCTCTTTATCATATGACAGACTAAGACAGCATGCATATCATAAATGCGGAGGTGGGACATGAAAACTGCTTAAAGCAATCTTCAAGTTCGTTTCCACTTTTCTCATTATCGCTCTCCTTTCATGATTATTGAAAGTTTATGATGAGATATAAGTAAAATTTCATCACATCGATTAGCTATCGTGTCACTATGTGTTGCGATTATAAATCGTACGCCACCTTCTTGTTTATTTTTAAAGTAATCTAGAATTTGTAATTCTGTCGCTTCATCTAATTCGCTCGTTGGTTCATCTGCAATAACATATTTGGGTCTTTTTATCAAAGCTCTGACAATAGCTATTCTCTGTTTTTCACCGCCAGATAAAGTATTTGGATATTTTTTCATGAGGTGTTCCAGATTTAATTCTTTCAGCTCTTCTATTATCCTTCTCTTAATTTCCTTTTTATCTATTTTCATTAATCTAAGCGGGAAGGCAAGATTTTCAAAAATATTTCTATCTTCTAGAAAAAGAGGTTCTTGAGAAATGATACCAAAATGCTGCAGACGATATTCAGTTAATTTCTTTTTATTCGTTGAGAAATCTATATGTTCTATTTCATAATTGCCTTCATAGTTAAATTCAAAACCAGATAAAATAGCAAGTAAAGTTGATTTACCGCTCCCACTTCTGCCTCTTATGGCTATCGACATTAATTCATGATCAAAAACAAAATTTGTTTCATCGAATATAACTTGTGTTCCACTCGAAGTATTAAATTTCTTACTTAAATTTAATAATTTCATGCTGACAAAACTCCTTTATTTACTCAAAAAAATGAGAGGATGCTTTTATAAAAATAAATACAATGGGCGCTACAATGAAAGACAATGCCAGTAAATACCTTTCGTTATAGTAGAAATAAAATAAAACGATGATATAAGAGAGGATGTATGGAAGTCCATAAACCAATTTCTCTATTTTTTTAAATTTTTGATAACCGAATTCAATGCTCAAAAGACGAAAATGCCACCTTTTTTTACGTATTGTGTACATGATCGAAAAGTGAATAATCATTAAAAATACAATGACAAATCCTGAATATTGCAACAGTAATGTGCGATTTGCAGCTACCAAACTTCGCATCTGTGAGAATTGTGCTGAAAACGTCGTCTGGCCACGAAACATAAAATTTAAAAAACCTGTCTGATTGGCAATTGATTCAAATAGATTATCTAGCGCTAAAGGAGATAGTCCAGTCGCCACATTTCCATTGATCATTGCGGTATAAAGAATGCCAAAATAAAACTGATCCTCACTGTCAAGGGTATCATTTTCAATGAGACGATAAGGAAATGGTACAATGACGTAAGAATCTAAATAAAATTCTGCATTATGTTGAAAAAATATCGAACTATTTGCATCTAGAAATCCAGCAACAATAAAATTCACCGCTCTAAAATAAAAAAGTCCTTCAAAAATCTCTCCTACATGAAAATCATTCACATAATCGTAACCTAATATAATGGGAATATATTCACTAAGAGGTTCTACTTCTTCCCAATTAAAAAGTACGTCATCGACCAAATTTAACTGAAAAAAATCAAAAACTGATTGATTCAGTATCATCGTCAATACATTAGGGAAATCCTCAGCTTGTTTTCCTTCTATTAAGTTAAACCGCTCTGAATAGCGTTGATAGATGCCTATCGGTTGATTCATTGCTGATAAAAAATAGATGTCTTCATTTTCCATCGCTAAATTATAAAAATGAGCAACATTATTCAGATTAGTTAGATCTTGACGAAACATGTAAAATTCTTCACTGTCAAACAATGTATCAGTGATGTTAAATAATTCATAATTTTCGTATAAATGTGAGATCATTCTCTCTCTTAATGAGATTTGGATCGAAAGACCTGCGTTATATGTTACAAATATCTCCATCAATGTTAAAAGCAAGATATTGACGACATATAGGTACCAATTTTGGTAAATAGAAAACATCATTTCTCTCAGTTTCATTTTATCAATCTCCCACTCTTAAAACTTAAATAGCTATGCGTTAAATACGAAAAAGAAATTGATATGATAGAAATTATTTGTAAAAAAATCACGTCATTTATGATAAAAAAGTTTAAATTCATTCTGTTATAAGTAAAGATTAAAAACATAAAACTTAAAAAAAAGCAATAGATGTAAATGAAATTTTTAAAAACGACTTTAATGAAAGAGAATCCCATTTGATATTTTAGATAGCTAGAAATAAACGTGATCGTCGAAAATTTCAAACCAATGATAATCGATACAAAAAAGATTAACAATAAACCAAGACGCTCTGAAATGAATAGAAATTCAGAAATTTGAAACATTCTTTCTAATCCAATATTAAATTGATCTAGCTGATAATCACTTCTTAGCCTATCCAAAACTGAAGCGTCTCGACTATCAATAATGGTCACTTCGTGAGCAAGTTCATCAAACAAAAGCGGATCATTTAAGACCATCGTGTTATTTAAAGGACTATTTTCAAGCATCCCTAAAACACCTGTAACCTTATAAAAGTTTCCATTAAAATAAACCCATTCATGACCATCAATCGTCTTTGTCTTAACATCTCTTCCAATCACTGCTTCCAAATGATAAACGCTATTGAAGCCGACACCACTATTTAATGGCAAGACTACTTCAGATGGATGATCAGAATTAATCACATATATTCTTAAATGACCATACGTTATCTCTCTTAATTGCCAAAAATTTACACCCTCAAGTCTTTCTTTTATCAGCTCATTTTCCTCATTAATCCTGATGTGGCTTGGACTCAACATTCTGTTACTTTCAATTAAGATCAGTTCTTGATTAAAAAGAAAAGTGCTAAACACTTGATGGAAGATTAATAAGCCGAGTAAAAGTAATCCATAAATAAAAAGTTTATGATATTTTTTCATCGTTCACCTCAAAAGCTTTAACAGGGTAAAAAGGCTTTCGTTTCGAAAGCCTCTTTAATTTAATTATTTCCCCAGAAAGTTAACCCGTGGTACGTCGTTCCTGTAGTAGACATATTTATCCAAGGAGACCTTGCTGTCGTCGTTCCAGTTCCCCATACTCTGTCAGAATCAGATACAATGGGTAACAATGATGATTCTGTTTCCTCATTTAAAGCTTAATCCATCGATTTGCTTTCTCAGCCAGTTCCAAATCATGGGTAACAAAAATAACAGCTTTACCCATTTCATTTAACTTTACGAGCAGTTCAAACACGACATCACGGTTCTTTTCGTCGAGATTTCCAGTC
>JGI24700J35501_10930802_pt1 | contig 24769 bp, 8 predicted proteins | sample TergutTh196P1_FD_35501 | JGI IMG/M metagenome (IMG submission 35501)
ACACACACACACACACACACACACACACACACACACACATGTGCACATGCACACGCACCTGTACACATCTGCTGACTATCTAGTTTAGGTGATGGTACACATTCTTGACACTGTTTATTCTATGTCCACCAGAAATAATTGGCATGGAAAGATTATGGACTGTGGTCTTCTGGGATGGAATGTCATGTGGTCTGGTAGGTAATGACAGGCATTTCAGGAGTACATGCTGCCTTCAACTTGAAGGCAAAATAGTGTTCACTTCTACTCTGGAGACAGATAGTGCATGTTACTCCAAAACACTGGTATCCACCTCCCAGACTACACTGTGTCACAAACCAGAAGATGACAATATAAAAATATATTAAACTACTCTACAAAATCTGCACTGTACAGTTCACAAAGTAGATAAAAATCGTGCTGTATTGCTACTGGTGACCCTGTCACTTGTATTCAGTATTAATACCTCACATTACAAAATGCTGACTACTGGCACTAAAATTAACATTTCTTTCAGTTCATCCTCTTCTTCAATTGGGTCGAATATGCACCCGTAAAATATGGAGACTATGAGTACCCAATATGGGCTGATGCTGTTGGTTGGGTGATTGGTGTCTTCCCTGTTTGCGTCATCATCGGTATGGGTGCCTACAAAATATCAGCAGCACCAGAAGGTCCCCTCAGTGAGGTACATCAACACAAAATGAAAATAATTCAATGTAGTATGCCAGTCCATGGACCTACATAATATTTCATGATATGTTGTTTTTTTACAGTGAAGAGTTGTTAGTCCCTGCCAAACTCCAACCTGTCAGCTGTTTTATGAATACTTAGTTGGTATGTCCACAACTTCCCCTCCTATCTGGAAGCCATTTCATCCCCCTGAAACCTCAGGATTTGCCATACCACAGTGACATAAGACCTGCATAACACTATTCAGAATACAATAATAGCTAAAAATCCTTTGAATTCTGCAATATGTATAACAAGCACTTTTCAGAGAGTTCGACTGCTGTGCCAACCAACATCTGACTGGGGACCTGCAAACCGTCAAAACATCAGTTCTGTTACAACATATGAAAGTGTCCGCAACACCATTGTGTTAGTCAACGGGTTGCCAGTGATCCAAGAAAGTCTTGCTGATTCAGAAATAGAAGACAACAGACTCTGAGAATGGGCTTGTGGCCGGAGCTCTAACCTGCATGCACCTCTGCAGCCACAACCACTACCACTGCCACAGGTACAGCAGAAGCCCGGTCCAAGTATACTGAAGAATCTGCAAGGAGGAACCAAACCTACTAAGGAAGAACCTCACATTCAGCAGGTAATTATAAAGACATTGCTTGGCATGGCAGAGGTATGGTTATAATGCAAATTTAAGAGATGAAAGAAACCTCATTCAGATTTATAAAATTTAGAGGTATCACAGTGACTTCTTGAAACAAAGCCTTCATGGGTGATCAGCCATGTAAAGACAGAGTTCATGTCCAACATTTCACACACTGGGAGTCTCCAAACTTTGGTATGAATTCTGTATTTACACAGCTCATGTTGTTGGAAGATGCCACTGTTCATTAATATTACTGTCTATTGGGATGTGACACTATGATTTGGATAAAACTGCCCTTTTTCATCATCAGGTAGAGGAGTGAGCTGTGTGGGGAAAAATGATCAATGACACAGTGGAGGAAGGACAGGGACTGTGGCCAATATCAGAACAATGGTAGCAGTACAACTTAGTGGAAACCTGTGATTAATTTGCTCTTAACCTTGACTTTTCCATGCCCTTCCCTCCATTATTGACAACTTTTCCCACATGGCTCACTCTTAAAATTTGAAGCTGTAGGCTATATATAACTTATGTTTGATTTTAAAAACTTTGTTATAAAATCATGTCATGAATATAACTATAACTATAACCTAATTTAAGTCACAAGGTCTAATTTCTTGCTTTTTTGAAGTTAATCTAAGAATTTCTAAGTATTTTATTTTATTTTTCAAAATTCCAATGTACTAGTCACCAGAAAATTTCAAGTGCTGATTTTGGCTGAAGAGTAAATCACATAAAAAGTTTGATATCATCACATTTGCAAAACTTGTTTTTTTTTATTTCGATTTGGGGTTAAAGCTGCAGCCCAAATGCCCCTCTTTTGGTACACACCTGGTAGGCAGCACATTCTCACAAGGTTGATAGATATCTATCAAACTACATGACATTACATCCCAGTAGACATTAATCTTTACATTAATGAACGAAGATGGGCAAAGGCAAAACACAATTATGATGCAGTGGAGTTTTTATTAAGCAGACGACATTTTTTGGCCCTTGTACTGGGCCATCTTCAGGTCTAAACTTGTGTCAGAGGAGACTATACAGTGTGCTTTTATAACCAAAGGTGGCTCATTACAGCTTCAACCAGATCTCGTTGTTTTGCGGTACGGTCTTGTTAGTTAATTCATAAATAGAGCCAAACATTTTATAACAATACATGGTACAGTGGTGTGGGTACAAGTCTTATGAGATTAGCATAAGTGCCCGGTGTAGATCGGCCACATGGGTTGTGGTATGGAGAGTGTTTCAAAATTTTCTGTGTGGATAATAATCCGTAGAGAAGCGCTGGACAGAAGGTTGCCAGGTAGTCGCAGAATGCCACCGTGCTATGTAGGTGTACTACAGTATGCAGAATCCACAGAGGTTGGGAAGTGACCAAGTACTCTTACACAAGCGTAAGGTTCTGAACTCGTTATTGTCAGCAGTGGTCACGGAGATATGGTGTAACCAGTGCTGGGAGTCTCCGGTGAGAGAGAATGGGTGGCGTACATGGAGCCAAAGGCAGTGGACGGCCGTGGTGTAACCTGGTCTTGGGTTGTCAAGATGTATGTGCGTGCACGCACATACATCTTGACATCTAGACAACTTGACATCTAGACAGCTTGACATCTAGACAACTAACAAGACTGCACCGTAAAACAACAAGATCTTGTTGAAGCTGTAATGAGCCACCTTTGGTTGTAAAAGCACACTGTATAGTCTCCTCCGGCGCAAGTTTAGACCTGAAGATGGCCCAGTACAAGGGCCGAAAAATGTTGACTGCTTAATAAAGATTCCACCGCATCATAGTTGTGTTTTGCCTTTGCTTATCTTCGTTCTTTTACATTTTACACAATGGGGATGTCGCAACCAAAAATCTTTACATTAGTTGCTATGGAAACCTGAAATATCCAGAAACTTCATTTCCTTTCTGCATTGAAACAGAAATACTAAACCATGAATGGTGCATTAGTTCCTGATCATGGCTTGAGTAGGAAACCATTACCCCACTCAACAACCATTCTGAATCACTTATAAAAGAGATAAAAACGTCTAAAATATTATTTATTCTCAACTAGTTTCTTAAGTTACAGTTGAAGACAGCTTTACAGAAGGGCACAGATTAATTAAGCTCTTAAATACTATGACTAGAACAAATAATGTGATCAGTGTGTCCTTTTAACAGTATTCATAATTAAGTGCCATTAAACATGAGCTGGTTCGGTACAGAACAAGAAAGTTACCTAGTTCCTGTCAATATTATTTAATTTTTATTGATGTAAAGTTGATATAGGCCTACCAATTTTATGATCTCTATAGTACCACATGAATTTAAAACAAACAATTTTATCAGCAGAACATAAAGTGTGAAATGATAAAATAGTCACAACTGCAAGTTAATAACATCATAAGGCATATATGTCACAGCATGCTAACAACTCTAAACAGCTGTCTGCCATGGGTACTCAGAAATGGGATTTAAAACATAGTGGTACTTTTGTACCACCCAGATGCTGCTGGTAAAACATGTTTCAATAACTTTAAATACTAGTACAAATTACTATCTATTTAATTTAATATAAATTCAAATTACTTATCAGGAGGAGAATGCAACAATAAAAGAAAGGACAGACAAAGAGCAGAGCCAGCCTGCAGTAAAGACCAAAAAGACGAAGGTACAAAAGGCTCAGGAGAAGATGTACAACATGAAGCCATGAAAGAAACAATGCTGACAGAAACTACAACAAAAATCGAGACAACAAATCACACGCATTCTATGCAACCGACCAACCTCCATCCAGAGGTTCAACTCTAATTGTTTATCCATCCATTCTGACATATACAAAGCTTTGAACTAACACATATGGGTGAGTCATTAAAAATAGACTTGATGACTGGAACTATACAATTAGTCCAACAAGGATCAGGTACATGTTCACAGATTATCATGGCTTCAATAGCATGATAGTGGTTAATCTGTAATTCCCAATAAAGTGGCATAATGTGTTTCGGTATTACAACTGTGATATACACATTCAATAAAGGTCTGAAAATTTAAAAGCTAATTACAAAACAATAATGACATTAGAAAGACTGCTTCTTTGTTTGAAATATTCAAACTAAATTTAAAGTGCTATTATAGTGAAACAAAATTATTACCAGTTTATAGACTCTTCTGATAAAGACTAAAATGTTTTACTTAGTATTTAATAATGCAAGTTCATTCAGTTACTCAAATGTTCAACAATGTGGGGCAATGTAAGAGCAACTTGAAATTACAGCAGAAAGTTACAAATTGTACATTTTAACGATTAAAAATGAGTAAATTTAAATCCATCTAATTTGATATTAGCCACTGTTAAATAAATACAAATCTTTAAGTTTTCACAATTAATAAAAGTGATAAAAAAATCTTGGGCCAGCAGCCATGTCACCAGAGTCAAATTCGGTTCCCTCATTATTGAGACAGTGAAGGCAATGAAACACTGGGCCATGACTGCAAATTTATGCAGCTAATTGCTGTGAAGAATATTTTGTCATCATTACAGTTATAAAACTTAAAAGTTCAATGGAAATATTACAAATCATGATTCAGTCAATAAAGTAAAAGCAAAATGTATATTGAAAACAAAGAAGCAGCAGAGAAAGGTACACAACAGTGCACCAATAATTCTGCTAAACATATGGGGCGAATAAGTATGAGAAATAATTGGAAGAGATGAACTATAAATTCTCCAATAATCCATCATACAAGAATAGTCAATTAGGCCAACCACTGGTAATTACCGTCAGAATAATATGTTTTGTGTTCAGCTTTGAAATTCCAACATGAATGAGAAGGTATCAATGTGAAAGCAAAGCTACAATAACTACATTCAACAAATAATCAAGTAGACTCATGCAACACATGAAAAATGAAAATGAGATTGAACATGATGGTCTGTGGTTTGTAGAAACAGTACTACTGCTAACGCATACCGAAATGTGAAATATTCAGACATGCAAAATGTATTAGAAAGAGCAAAATGGGTTCTTCTGTAAATATGTTGCTATTGTTGAAACTTAAAGACTGATTCACAATATTACTCATTAGTTGAGTGATGGGAGGGGGAAACCAGTGAGCAGAAGATTAACCCTTTCCAGACTGAGTTTTTTTTTATATTTTATAAAAAAGAAGTGTCATGGGATGTATACATGTCTGTAATGTAACCTAACCTGTAAAGTATATTGTATATGTAAATCCGTAGTATGGAACGGTTTAATACCTAGAGTATGTGCTGTATTAATGCTTCCTAATAATATGGATCAGGGGTCTGGGTCAGTGACCCTCTGTACCCCCACTCCAATGTCAATGTCAGTGTAGATAATCACACATGCTTGCCAACCAATTTGCTCAGTGATACCAGTACTACTGATGTTATTTTATAGACCTTGATGATAAAGGTTCAGAGGCAAAATCAGAATATTAATTTTACGTTAAAATGTTATCACAACACATCATATTTTTTGAAAAAACTGTAACATTGAGCTTAATCTCGTGTAAATATTCATTCATTATACACGACACAAATATATTATCTTGCTTCCCAGAATGATGTTAATCTATTATAAATATTTACAGTCCTTGTAACAGTGATAGATAAAAACACTGCCATGTTTTGGCAATGCAGTTTTAACATGTTTCATGAACATTTTACAGTCTCCTGGGTTCAGAAATTGTATAGCAGTATGAGTAGATAAATTTTGTAGGAATATGCTGTCTCAGTCTTCAGGATACTCGAAGAAGGGAGGCACAAGTTTCCTCCAAACTTCTGACACCCATCTGCTAAGCTACATGATTATCATATCCTAGACGACTGTAAATTTGATATTCACACTGTAAGAACCTTATGTCTCATACACAAAACCTTCACATCTATGTGCAGAACTACATGGCATCACGGCCATGAAAAATCCTTAAATTTCTTATACATTCGATAAGCCCATTATTTTCCATAGGGAAGCCTAATGTGTGGACATTGTTTTAAAGTATTTGGTACTCCAAAAACCTATTCATGATCCCATCAAGTTATGAAAAGTGTACATATATGGAACATGTTAAACTGTGAATGCTGTATGGAATCTACATTCTGCCTAAAAATACTTACAACTGTGTGATCTCTGTGAGACTGATACCTAAAGTACTGCTCACAGTCTTTGGTGCCAAGCAAGAAGGTGTATGTACATGGACTTCCTGTTAATTACCTGGAAAAATAAATATGCTGCAGATCAGCAAGGAAAATCTGAAAAGTTCCTGGAAATCTGAAACATTACACTGCAAAAATAATATTTTTATTCAGACGTGTAATAATTAAAATATCATAAATCTCAATCAAATATATTCAGTGTCTGGTCAACCAATGGTCAATGCCTGTCTGTAGAAGTTCAGTGTACAGAGTGATTTATGAGGAGTCTGCCAAACTTTGTAGGCACATCAATCAGGCAAGACAGGATAAAGAAGACTATTAAAATGTAGTTGAAGGAGTCACAGCTATGTGAAAGTAAGGTAAAGATGTATCAGAAATAAGGACCCTTTAATAAAAAAAATGCAGTAATTTCAGTATTACCTAAAATATGAGTTATTTTATAATAAAATACGTAATACAAAAACTGTGCCATGAGTCTGCCACTGACTAGAAACCACTTTTCAGCATAACACTGCCGACCACTTTAATGCAATGTTGTGTGAAGTGCATTCACATCACAAACAGACACTTGGAACACATTTGCATCATTCTTAATTATGAAACATAACTTATTTTAGATTTATATTTAGTTATTGTCAAATGGTTTATTAATAACACTTATTTCTGAAATCCTATGCTACTTTCAAACTCCTTACAATTTCAAAACTGAATGAATGTTATGAGGACATAATCAAAATCGCCTATTAAAGCACCACGGAAGTTAAGTAGACACCCTCTGAATTACCCTGTAAATGAACTTAATTAAGGACAAAATAATAATAAATATGACTAACATGTCCATGAAGTTTACATGTCTGTAGCTAGATTTTAGTGTAGTATTAAACACAATAAAAAAAGAATCAGTATTAAACTAACATGAAAAAGTCTTTCAATTTAACATTCAATAAATATTTACAAGGGAAAAGCATTAAAATACTGCTGAAATTTTAAATTTAATCTCGTCAAAAGCAGCACAGAAATTTAATTTACCTTATAACCCTCTCATCCTGCGTGAAATTGATTTCAACATCAAAATTAACAACATTGCTGGTACTTTTACTTACAAATAGTTGAATTGTTATTATAATTAAATGATGCCCTGTGCTGCTCAAAATGAAACTGCTGACCATTTCACATTCTTGTCAGGGGTGGAAATGGCTTTTCAGAACTAGGTACATGCTCAAACATCCACAGAAAACCCCAAGTTATGATGAAAGCAGAATATAAAGTGATTCACTAAAATGCTAGCTTTAAAAAAGTGTTCCATCACTCAGTTCTATATATCTGGTTGCTGGGAAGAGCTTTACACACTGGAAATACCTTCTTAAAAGAAAGCTCTGTAGGTAAATGGTGTCAACCTGCATATACCCCCATTTCCAGCCCCATTTGTTGTTATTTAATGCGATAATAAGTATGCATGGCCAATGGTAAGAGCTCAATAATGGATATTTTTCTAATACGAGAATATACTGTTGTGCAGAATACAGAGTGATGTAGTGAAGAGATGTCAACCATGTTAAGTCACGACCAAAGTGTATCAGAAATTTAATTGAATGAGATTACTTTTCCTACATGTAACAACGTATGCATTTTTAAAATGTATTTCTCCATCAGATTATAGGTATACCTAAATTTCAAAGGTTTCCTTTTTCTTTGTCACTATGTACAAGCTAAACAGAGTTCAAGTCACATCATGCATATTTGTGTAAAAAATAATTGTGTTTTGTGTATATGTAATTGCCATGTATGTGCAACATGAAGATACACTGTCATGTAGTTTGTAAGTCTTGTGTAAGGCTATCTTGGCAGAACTGCAGAATTATGATGTTTAAGGAATAAGGTACCTTACAGAAAACACACAAGTCAAAAAAATCATGACATTAACTCCTAACACAAATGTGTTTCAGCAAACAAGAAACTGTATACATTGTAAAGAACAAGGTCAGTTAAAATTACACTCTCTGGGATGTTTTGCAGCACAGTATGAAGACAGTAACAATGTTTCAGAAGAACCTCTTGCCTCTATTTTTAGGGTTAGCATGACAACACATTCCAGGAGACAACAAACAACATTTTCACTGCAAAGAGAACTTCAAACCTCACACAGCATAGATTTAGAATACCTATTAGGAAAATGTTATTGTACATGGGTTGCCAAAAATCAATTTCACACTTTCAAAAGAGTGCCACAATTCAACTCATGAAAGTTTACCAAAGTGCAAACTAAAAATTCAGTCAATTGATACATTAAGTGTGCAAACTACTTCCATCTTCAGTGCTGAGAATGTTGGTAACCAGCTATCAGACTACACAGCATCACATCCCATACGACCAGTCTTGATCACAAATGGAATGTTGACAGCACATACAAAATTAATGCTACAGACCTGCAGTTACTTAAATAATTTAAGATGTGATTACATCAATATCAGATCTCATCCTAACATATTTTGTTCCTTTTATAAATAACTTTTACAATAATAACCATACTGTAGATGAAATAAATACTGTGTGCACATAAAAATGGAACAAAACATGAGAAATCACACAAACTGATAATTGAAGTGAAACTTATGGTACAGCAATCAAACAAAACATGAAGTATGATATGATTTCTGTACCTTGTGCAAAGATACACAAAAATGATAACAACTGCAGTAAGAAACAATTTGATGGAAATTCATTAATGGCAGAAAAAATCTGCTTAATAAATTCATATTTACAGTGATGCAATGACATAAAACTGTAGACTGCTGTCGTCTGGGACAAGAAGCTGTGTAGTATGGTATAAGGTGACCAATATTGTAGACGAACCTGATTCCTCTCGCAGCAAGGCAACAATGGGCATTGCAGGTTTTCATAAAATGTCAGTATTCATCTACAGTACTATATGTTATAACATTACAAAAGCAAGTGATATTTGTCATCATCACTATTTAACACAAAAGCACAATATCTGCAATATCTGAAAAAATAAAGTACAATTTTAATAATGGCTAGGAAAAATTATATGTTAGTGGTATGAAACTCCAAAATATATTTGAATTAAGATTACAACTGTGTGAGATGTGACATCATGCAGTTTGGTACACAGGTACTGATATTACAGCAAAACCTGCTGCTTCAGAAGATTCTTCCAAATAGTTGATACCGTTCTACTAGACTGCACATCCCTGAGGGCTGTACATTCACTGCCATGAGAACCTAAAAACTCATACATTTAATTTGATTGAAGACATCCCGATGTGTTAAGGTTCAATATTAAAATGATAAAACAGCTTACATCAAACACAAACGTCACACACAACAAAATATGATGTGTTTGACATAAGCTGTTTTATCATTTTAATATCATACATTTAAATTCATCAATAGTAGTATAGCTCTGTGGCAAATACCTGTAACTTTTAAGTTGCCAACTGCATGCTCAAATAAGGTACCACTTCTTATTAAACATCAATGTTCTGAGTGAAGGCTTTCTCATATAATATAAGAATTCAAGCATAAATGCATGTATGAGAAATTCTTCCATGAAACTAATTTGTCTGGCTAAATGTCACAAGAAAGTTACTGGTCAGTAAATATAATATTCATAGTGATAAGTATTTACTGTATTAATGTACTGTTAAACTGTGCAAAATCAGACACAACTTTCATTATCAATCACACAAAATCACAGATATGTTGATTAAAGGCACAGTTGAGAAAGTGTTTTTGATTAAATGGCACAAATTTTTAAGCAAATTTCTGTCATTGAAATAATTGTGAGCCAAAGAACTTTAATGTTTTCTTCATTAGTTCAATGACATTATTTATAGATAGCTTTCATTATAGAAAGTGTTTTCAAATACAGAATTTGAACTTAACTCAGAGTACAGGTGAAAATTAAAATATAAGAAAACAGTTTACACATTGCAACAACTTCATATGTAAAACACTGTACAGCCTGCAAGTTAAAGGAGGTTGCAATGTGATAATCAGAGTGCAATAAGTCTGCAGAGTCGCAAATTTAATGTTGTTACGATAACTAATTCAGCAGTTCACAGTTTGAAAAGAAGGTTGCACTATAGTGCATATAACATGTACGAATACAGTACATGGAAATACTCAAATAGCCATGATGACAGGGCAATTAATTCAATTTATAACAATGATTAGAAACTATTAAATGTTCTAAAAGAGAATTAAGGAAGTGATACTAGTTGTTAATTGAAATAAAAATGGGTGTATAGTCAAAAAAGCCTTATGGTCAGCTTCTTTGGAAGGCTCCATAGTGTACACACAGATACACACTCCAGAGGATCTGCTCCCCTCCTAAACTTGTAGATACTATTATGTGACAAATAACAGAAAACAAAAATGGTACAAGATTATGATAGAGCAAAATTCCTTTAATAAGACATTTAATAACTTGGAAATCCTGATAATCCATCACTTGAACAGTCCCAAGACCACAGGTTTTCTTTTTTGCCACAAAAGAAGCTTCATCAATGAAACAGGCAGACCTTAGGGGCATGTTCAAAAATGCCTCCAAGAGTGTCTGTACATCAATCATTCAACCATTGTGACAATGTCTGACCCTTTGTCTCCTAACCCATCAGATTCTTCAGCTATGAAGAATCCAGAGAACAAAGAAGAGGACCCTAATGATTCAAAACCACCAGGAGATCAAAAAGATATCAAAATGGAATATTCCTTTGATTAGTTGTACAGCGAAAGTACAGAAGCAATAACAAACAATTACTTATAAGAACTTAGGACAGCTATCTGATAATATGGAATATTAAAAAATTTGGCTACTGCCATACCAAAACACTAATTTTAATGTTCTTGTTACACCCAAAGACTAATTTTGCCACCATTTCAAATAACCTTTCTTATATTCTTATGGTGCCTATGGTTTTTGGGCACAAACAAATTAAAACATAGCATAATTAAGCACCACACAATTCAGGCACATAGGGGGAGTATATGTTAGCTCCATGCATTCTTAACCTTGGCAGTAGATACATGGTGACCACCTCCAACCCTGGCAGTTTTACTCCAAGAGAACAGCCCTTGATACCTATTGGATGCAAGGCTGGGTGGGACCCTAGCCAGTTTGGATGCTTTTGTCAAGTATCCCTTGCCATAAGAGGAACTGATCCCTGATTTCCAGACTGTCTAGTCTGTAGCTGAGTCAGTTTACTGAAGGCTCCACTGAACATCAATGTAAGGACAAAGCCTTTACACAAATATTACTCTTGACCAAATGAGAAACTTTTAAGTAGTGGACAGAATTATGATCGAATACAGCTGCACACATACTTAAGCTCTGTTACTGGGAAATGCATACCTTATCCCCCTCCCTGACACTGCATCATTCACATTTATGCAGTTTCTTTACAAAAAATTAAATCTTAAAAAAATACTCACAGGGCATTTTGTACTAACATTACTCAAGAAATTACTTAAATTTTGCATTACAAAAACTTCATCTCTCCAATGTGGTTTGCATTACACTGCTAGACAACTAAAACTGGAGGGATAAAAAACTAATAATTTATAGGGATAAAAAACTAATCATATATATTCTCCCACAGTGACAGCTCCAATATTTTGCTTTGAATCAACTGTATACATTGTATAGCTCATGTTTATTAGTTCTGTATGCACCAGGCCAGGGACACATTCATCACTCAACTAAAGGTCCTGGAACTGGGTATCTGTGTGTGCATCACCATAAAAAATGGGACAGAAAATATTATTCTAATACTGCCAGGTCACTTGACTGAGGTTGCACATGACCTGACATACTTGAAGGCAGGCATGATACTTTTTAAATCCTGTCTCCATAAACACAGGTATGTGAAATATGCGTCATTATCACTGGTGAAAAATGCTGGCACTGGCCGTGATATGTGATACATGCAGCAGTTGAGTTCATGTAGAAGAAGAGAATATTTTATTGCTAAATTAGCCTTTAGTGTAGTAATAGTAAGCTCAATTTAGTAGATATTTCCAGAAGTTAACAATGAACATTCATTTCAGTGTTACTTGTTCCTACAAGGAGTTATTTTTGAAAGGTAAAGGTAAAGATAAAGGTAAAAGAACAGGCCTGGTGTGGCCCAGAGGGTTCCAGGAGGTTTAGGCTCCCATATTTCATGACATTTGGCACATTAAGGTGGTGAGGTTGTCAGCCTCACGCACCGGCCGCCTTTACCCCAAGGAATGTTCCTGGTACTCATTTTCCCTAGGGGCTGATTTGACCCCAGGGCCATGTTGGAAGGAAATATGTCACTGAAAAATCCAGTGACACGACCGGGAATCGATCCCGTGACCGTCCGACTAGTAGCGCAGTGCCTTAACCACTACGCTACCCCAGGCCTCTATTTTGGAAGGATCTAGGAAGAATGTTGTATTTTTGTACCCTTAAATGTACTACATTTAATTTCATCAACTACACAAATTTTAATACAAATCTTCAAAATATATTTTACTCTCTTAATGGAGACTCATATTAATACATATTTTCTGGATGTAACACTATGCTGACTTAGAGACAGACACCATTTCAGAGGAACATCTGCTTCCATTCTCATTAACATGGATACAGCAGATTCAACTAATGTCTTTGTACCCGTCACCCAGACTACACAGCATCACATTCCAGGACAGTAATCCTAATATGAACTTCAAACCTTAAAAACCTCCAATTATTTTAAAGAATTGATTATTTGTTTTAGAGAAACTCATCATTGTGAATAATTCTTAATACAATGACTGTATTCTTAGGTGCACAGTCTTCTGAGATTGGGCTACCATACATCCTCTTTCCCCCAGACACATCCTCTTCTTCAATACAAAAATTTCTGTCTGGGCAGGTTTTTAAATTTGTAAAAACATCCAGCTTTTTGACTATTTGTTATTTCTTATTTCTTAACCAACCAACCAATCAACCAACGAAATGACCACTTACTGCTATAGAGCAGAGTCCTTCTTGAGAAGCTAACAGGTCCTCAGCCAGTCAAGAAATTCCCTGCATTTTATGGAACCCTGAGGTTGATTACCACATTCACAACAGCCTGCCACCTGTCCCTGTCCTGAGCCACATCAATCCAGTCCATGTCCCCCATCCCTCTTCTTAAAGATCCATTTTAAAATTATCCTCCAATCTGCGCCTAGTTCTTCCAAGTGGTCCCTTTCCCCCCAAGGTTTCCCCATCAGAATCCTGTATGTTCCTCTCCTTTCACCCATATGTGCTACATGACCCACACATCTCATTCTTCTTGATTTGATCACCCAAATAATATTTCATGAGGAGTACAGATTATAAAGCTCCTTGTTATGTAGTCTTCTCCACTCACCTGTTACCTTCTTCCTCCTAGGCCCAAATATCTTCGCCCCTCAGTTTGACAGACCAAGTTTCACACCCATACATAACAAGCAAAATTATAGTTCTTTGTGTTTTAATCTTTATATTTTTGGAGCACTAACTGGAAGACAAGAGATTCTGCACCAAATGACAGCGAACAATTCTGAGTTCAATCTGCCATAGAACTCATACTTTTTTTTTTGACTCAGACAGTGCTAGTGTATTATAAATACACATTTCTTTAAAAAGTGGCAATTTTTTGCATTTTCAGCACCACTAAAGTAAGCTGCATATATTAATGGTACTGAAAATTCAGAACACTGCTACTTTTTTTGTTATTATAATATTATATTAGCACTGTCCACGTCAAAAACACATTAGTTCAGCTGCTGACCTTTGGAATGTCTCAGAAAACTTTGGCATGGAAGTTCTGAAAAACTTGAACTCAGTGAAATACAAGTTAAAAAATGTCTCCCTCTAAATTTCATACCCAAGAAATTTACAGAAACAGTAGGCAGCAAAGGAGCGTTCAACAAACTTTTATTTAATAAAACTGTGACTATTTATATGTCCTTTTTTTATGGTCAATAATTTGGAAATGTCCTATTTTCTTGTGATGGATGTATGGTAACTCTATCTGAGATGTGATGCCTGTAGTCTAGAAAAAAGCACCAACCTTTCAGAGGAACCTGCTGCCTATATCTTTTACCAAAATACATGGTGTTACATTGCACAAGATCACTGTGTCAATTCCAGCACTCGTGGTACCCAGAAAACACCTCTGGGGATCAGAACTTTGCCTAAAATGGGAACTCCATTGTTTCCATACATTTCGTATTCTACTACAAGGCAACATTCAGGAATGCTACTAATTTGTATTTACCTGTTTCCATTTGTAAGAACCACATTCACCTACACCACACTTGGTGATAACACTGCTCAGTATTTGTTACTTTAGACTAAAGTTGTCAGTGTTCATTATTATGTTCAGAAACTAGTTAACTGACAAAAACGTCAAAAGTATAAATTTCTTACAGACATAATGAAATAATACTGAGTGATATTTATTTTTGCTTCACCGTGAATTAATTTACGCGATGGTCTGATGTTTTAATGTGTAAATATTACATTACCATTAATATAATTTGAAATTATGTGATTTTGTAATATTACATTGGAAAAAACATTACTGCAATCTGTCACCTAAACTTAAATGCTGCGACTCCTTATTTTATAATTTTATAAACTTTCAACATATCATATATGATGGAAATCCATTTCTTCAGCAGTAATATTCATTATGGATTAATACTCATGCAGACATCAGTCAAATGGTACTGCAATGTGGCATTTTAGATGGTCATGGTTGTGCATGTTTAGGTTGTGTCTCTCAGATTGTGACACTGTGCCTTCAACTGCAGAGTGAACTTTCACACTGAAGATGAAGGAAGCAGGGTACTATTGGTATCCACCCAGCACTCTACACAATGTCCCAACCAAGAAGACCAATTAATACTATTTGTGCACATTTCGAATTAGCATATTAATATGCATCAGCCTCAAATAATATTATGATATAACATATGCAGGAAGGTTTCAGACAGTCCATTTCTTTTTCATAATAATGGTATTGAAAGGAATGGAAGTGAAAAAAGAGAGGGGTAATACATTTTCTAATAAAATTTAAACCAATGTAATAAAAAAGTGGTCAGTGTGTAAATATTTTGTGAGAGTGCTTTTTTTAAATCCTTTAAATTAGAAAATTCATCTAAAATCTTAATTTTCTTTGCTTCATAGCAGAGGCAAGCAAGCTTGTCCTGACTTCACATAGTCTTTTCATCTTCTCCATGTTCCTCAATCTCACTGTCCTTTCGGTTGACACAAAACCCATTTTAGTATTAATTCATTAGTCACTCTATCTTAATGGTTTATCCAATTCAGTTGGTATTCATATTTTCGGTTTTGTTCCATCTACTGTAAATCATGTTTCAAAATTAAGACCTTAACTCACAGTAAACACACTGCATCACCACTATAATGCAGTTTAGGAAAATGAATCACTGTTCACTGTGAGCATCACATGAAACAAATAAATACTCTCTGGGGGGAAAGCACAGTTATTAATGTTCAAGCAGGTGGTACATATAGCGGAAGCTATTGTGCTTTGAACAGTCAGAACGGTGCCGATGTACAGTACCAATGTATACTGGCACAGAACAAGGAGACTGGCACCAATTACACTTCATTCACACAATAAATGTTTATACAGATATAGTTCAGGTTGAACTGCTTGATTTGAGAGTCTAATATAAGAAGCATATGAAGACAGATTAACGGTTCAAGGTAGAGAATAACCAGATGGTTCCTATGTATTTTCAAGTCATTGTCCAATTTAAGCAATACTAAAGGGCCTACTGAAACCAAATTCTGTACATAAAGTATCATGAAACAGGGAGATTAAATTTTAATGTGTGTGTCCCACTGAATTTGTTGATAATCTGATAGACCATATGTTCTACATATAAGGTGATGCCATAGCCAATAAATAATATGTATTCTTGTGCCCATAATGTTAAGTTGCAAAATCAAAAATATTTAGTTTGTCTATTCCATCACTTCAACATAAAACATGTATAACACTGTAACTGTATTTCTGAGCATCATCAGTGTTTGGCAACTGTCCAACCTGGTAGAATGAAAGATTCTCAGAATTTCAGTCACAATTTCAGTAAATCTGCTGGGGTAAATGCACTACAATTAGTGAAGTGCTTGCCAACACATCTGAATGTAGATAATTTGAGGTTTTCACACCAATGAAGATTGCTGGGTTACAACACAAAATAGTCAGGCAGGCAGTTACAAATGTTTCAGATGAGTAAACTGCCGCCATCTTCAGGGCAGAAGTATTCCAAGTTGCAAGTTCTGTTGCTCTTTTCAGGGCCTATGGTTCTTACTGGCCTGCTCAATTACCATCTCCTCTTCCACGGCCTGACTCTGAATAAACACATCAGCCCTGTATCATTCCGCCCAGCACTCATATACAACCTGCCATGAATTTCTGGGATATGACATCATCTAGTACGATAAACAGACACTGTTTGAGAGGAAACTGCTGCCCCCATCTTCTGCCCTGAACATACAGGTAGCAACTTTCTAAAGAATGATGACACCCATCTATCAAAGTACATACCGTCAAGTTCCACAGGAATGTGACTGTAATAATCAAAACATTTTCTTTTAATCTAATAAATGGACCACACATTTTGCCTCCACTGCTACTGGGTGTTATACATGGAACATTGAAGTTGTAGCTAGTAGCCAGTGTTTGCAGAGAAGACACTTTATAGGACTCATGTTATGGTTAATGTGTAATATAAAAATTAGGCAAATATTGCTGATAAGATGTTTTACGTTTAGAACATTTTAATTTCACTAGGATTGTGATTAAATATTAGGTCTGTTCCAATGTTTTACAGTTAATCTCTAAGACAATAACTTTGAGTTAATGTTTCGGTGTAAATATCACAAGAACTTGTAAAAAACATAACATTGTTATAATTATTAGCTGTTGAATTTCTGTTCTGTAAATAATGCACATTCAGAAGTTGAATATGTGGCTATACACTGTGTACTTTATGGGTTATTAAAATCATTGTTATTCTGCTAACAATGTGACCATCAGGTTTATAATTCTTTCATTTTTACAGATCTAAAACTGAATGTCTTGCTTTTGTAAGGCTTATTATTGAAAATATATGAATAAAATTGTAATTGCAAATTTAAGAGTCAAGCTTCAAAAACAGGTATGTGACTTGGTGTAGATAAATGTTAGTATATAAACAGACAACATGTACTTTAAAGAAAAAAATAGACAACATACTGTGGAAGCTCAGTGAAATGTTGTAGACATAACAGGCCTAAGAGTGAATGTGAAACTGAATGCACGCACATGACCAATGTTATACTTAATCTAAAAACAGGTGTTGGAATACATTTAAACTTATGATGTGTTTACCATCACTGGTCCATTTATTCATGCACTGTCTTAGGGTTCATGATACCATGCAGTAATGTACACGGATACCAACACTATAAATGAACACACTGTCTCCATCTTCAGGGTCTAAGTCAGAAGAGTAAGGATAAGGAATAATTACGGTATATAAGCACGCTAGTGGGCAATCAAAACCAGAGAAGGTGGGGAGAGAGGACTGAAAATGATCCAAGCTAACAAGGGAATACACAACCAAGAAATTAAATGGACCCTTTTCAGGGCCCTAATGTTTATGCAGGCATGACACAAAAAAGTGAGAAAATATTACCCTGTGTAGGGCTAAAGTGAGTGGGAGGTCAAAATAAGGCAGATTACATCATCTAGGGAGAACACACAGAGAGAAAATCAGCCCTTTTCAGGGGCACATTGGGTGGGAATTGAGAAGAGGGGGGTAGCCCAACTTATGACACCGCAAGAAGACAGAGTGTTGCTACAAAATATTGGTATCCACCTGCAAGACAGTGGGTGTCACAACCACTAGACGACCACCTGTATACTCCCTGCCATGAAAACATGAAAAATTACATTCCTGCAAGTTGAACCCTCTCACTTAGAATCATTGAACATCCAACTTTTCCACAGTGTCCTCTTCATTACTAGTCAAAAACCACTATGGATATGACTCTTATGAAACAATTCACCAGCCATGGCATCTATCCATGTTGGAAACAAGCTCAATGACCTGCTTTCACTTCTCTTGCACATATGACCAAATAGACTCATCCTTCTGCATCACTGTGCCCCAGAGAATGTAATATTGTTCTGAAGCATGTGCCATGACTTGTGGCACAATGTCTAAAAATGATGCAGCATGCACATTTTCACATGTTGATTAATTTTTGTTCTGTCCATTCACATATACAAATGGGATAGAAAAAAAATTCAAAATGTGTTAAAATAAAATCCTAAAAACATGAAAACTTACAAACACTTATAAAACTTATAAAAATTGGATTGATATTTTTAGCAACTGCAACACTGATAACTTGATAGGTCCTGAATTATGGAAATAAGTGAATAAGCAGTTCTGTGTGAAAAAATCAGTGAGTATGAGTGTGTTATGTGCTTCATTGATAGTTTTTTTGTCAAAACACAGGTTAATAAACCATTGCAGCCCAAAATAAGACTAAATATCTAATGAAACTGGAGAAAAATAGAAAATATTTACAAAATATTATAGCAAGTTTCTGAAGTAGTGGTATACAACAATTTTATGTGTAAGAGATTTGAGCTTTATGATGGTGAATATTAAGACAATGTCATGTAATGTGGTAGATGCTTACCAGTGTTCTGGGGGATCATACTGCCTGCACTTTCAGGGCAGAAGTGCAGAGTTGCTTCTCCACGAGGCATAACAATACAAGATTTGAAGACAAAGGCAGGTTGTTCCTCCAAAATTTTTGTATCCCTCTACAAGACTACATGGTGTCACAAACAGGAAGACCAAAGTCTGAAAACTCACTCACCACCATGAAAACCTGAAATCCTATATCAGTAACATTTATGCAGAGACAGCACTTAACATTGACCTTGAAGATGGAAATACCATGGTCATCAGACACAAAAGTACAACCTGCAAGACTGGATGGTGTAACAACCCAGAATAACCTAAAAATCTACGTTTTCACTGCCTGTCATACATCAAGATTGTAATACCCATTATCAAAGTTGTGTGCCCACACACAATGCGGTGATCCTGCACTGAACACGGCTAGTGTTGACTGTGTTTCAAAATTCCCATACAGCCAATGGCCATCATACCGGTACCGTACCGTACTGGCACATATTGAAAACAAGTTACTTGTAGACATACAGTTCCAAATTTTGCATGTTGAATTAAAATTGTTCAGTTCTATAGGGTTTTGACAATGGTGTATGACATTCATAAACACTTCTTTTGTTCTTTGTCCATTGTCTAATGTACAATTCAAACACAACATTTCAGAAGGCATCTAATTACTATAACTCTCTCACCAATCCATTTGAGTAGCTGTTATTTCCTGACCTCGTCACATGATGGAAACAGGGCCAGATTCCAAAACGTTGTGCTTCAATTTTTCATTAGGCTAGAGTTTCCCAATCTTATCTCATGAAGATCCCTAATATAACTATCCATATCCAAATGAAACCTACCAATGGAAACAGGCTAAACTACATATAACCTCAAACATGAACTGGCAAACACAAAAACACACAAGCACCCCATAGGCATGGACATTACCCCAATAGCGACAACTGAAGGACAAAATTTCAGTGATACATCCAGGGAAATTTCAAAATATTGATCTATTTATTCCACGATTTTTCACAAAAGCCTTAACAATGCTCTGTGGGACCCTGGATGATAAACAGAGTTGATGGATGAAGCCCAGAAGACGTGTTTCTGGATGCAAATTAGATGGTAGTTTCAAGACACAGGTTTCTAGAAACAAGGAATTCCACTGAAGTTTCTGTATACAAAACCACATCAGTCAAAGAGACAATAGGGGATGAGTATACTGGCGCTGCTGGATTTGGAAAAAAAGCTTTCTATGAGTGGTGTGGCCACCCCAGGCAGACAGATCACTTGTTTCATGTACAACAGCCGTTTTGTCTTCCGGCTGTGTCATGGATTGATGAAATGTGTGTATGGGTGTAATGTGGATGCAAACATCAATGTCTTAAATAAAAAAAAAACATATATATTCTGGGCTCAACAAATTTTAAACTCCCAAGCTGAATAAAACGAAATTCAATAAATATCATTTGTTTGAAGTTCATATTTTCCATTGGCAGCAGCAACAGTGATTACTCTCCCCGGACACCAGAAATCCTAACTGTGCAACTGCAGTCACTCCTTTTACTGCTTTTCTTATTTGCTCAAGCTTCCATTTAAAGTCTTGGGTTTCCTTCTTCATATCACCAAACTCTTGATATGGGTCTCCAAAAGCTCCTACTTAACTTTGCTTTCAATCTCAAGGTTTTTTATATCACAGTACTATTTGGTCTATTTTATCTTGTTCTGATGGACGGCCACGATTAATGTCCACTTCTTCTATGACCAATAGCACTATTAATGCCATCTCAAAGAACCGAAAATCACCATGTCCTCCACAGTCCTTCTTTGAACTCACCTTTCTTGTTCTTAACACATACATGCCAATTCGGGCTCTGTATACGTTCCCATACCTACACCCATCATTCCTTCTGTTAAAAGCATGACCACTCCAAAGCCTAGCTTAAAGTCAACTTCTCAAAGACTAGCTTGTCTCCAGGCCAATTTATTTGTTTTGGCTTTTGCAAAAATATTATGTTTTAGTAACAAAAAACATTTCATTGCTTCTGCTACATCAGCATGGTTTATTTCTTGACCATTTTGTACACTTCAATGCCCGTTTACATATGTAACATCATCGAATGTCATATTCTTTCAATATTTCCAAGTCTCATTACAAATAAGACACAAAACTTCACCACAATATGCAATAACAAAATAATATCACTCCACTGTCCTTTAAACACTTGAATCTCACACACAATTTTAAACCTTCTTACCATTCCCAAAATATTACACTTCACAATTAGAATGCAATGGGCAGGAAAAATTGTTGCCATCTCTATTCAGTACTTCAAATTGACCTGGCAACTGGTACAACCAGCAAACAGCCAGAAGGAAGAAGGTTGCTGTTGTTGGGACAGCTATATGGTTTGCTTCAAAAAATTCTATAACTTGCATATATAATATTTTGTACCAAGATACGCAGAATTTAAGTTTAAAATTATGTGTTCACAAATTCTGATATTTATATTTTATTAATACTCGACTGGGGATATGCCATTCCACACAAACGGAATCTTTCCCATATTTAATCAAAAACAACACAGCCAAGATGTGATAGTTCTGACATGGAATTAAGTTTGGAGAGCCCTGATATAATTTACTATGATACATATGTCTTCACAGGCCAAATTAAAGTGTGTGTGTGTGGTTGGCCACATCCAGCCCACTGGCTGCAGTGCAGAGAACCCTAGTGTAATCTGCTACCTTCACACAGGTCTCATACTATGAAAACTGAAAAGCAGGTGAATCTGAAATGTTGGCACCAAACTACCAAATTAGCAACATTACATTCATGAAGACCACATCTTTATAAGCCAGTGTCGACAGAGCCTCAGACCTCACATGAGCTACTCCCACACTACGACTCAGAAGTGATTTTTACTGCACAAAATAAACTGAAAGAAAATCCATGTATGATGCAAATTTGGCCCTATCAAAATTTATACACCATTACAGAAAATGAATTACTGTACTTTAAAACAATGGAACACAGACTCTGTAAATGGAAAAACTAAAAATTACTGCTAAATTAAATGTACATACAAAAAGAGAACACAGTGGAAGACTTTTTGAATTATGTCATACACGCAAGTTGAAAGGACGCCCAATAATGTTGATGGCAACAGCCGCAAAGATGCATGATTTCAGGCTTCTGTTGTGAAGTAGATGAGAAATGCATTCTTCTGGGTTATTATGCAGTGAGTATAGGTAATTCCTTACCAACATTCTGGGGCTGAGATTCTTTACCCTTGAAGTTGGGACTGACAGGTTGTCCGGAAACGTCAGTAAGGAATTACTGCTACTCGCTGCATAACGACCCTGCAGAGGACAGTTCTCAGCAGCAAAGATCTCTCTTTAATCTACATTAAAAATATATCTTCACTCTAATGCCTTAAGAGTGTTTATACTCATAACCATATTTGCATTTTCCACTATATTTCTTCTTAAATCATAAAAAATTTGAATTCAAAATGGAACCACTGTTAATGAAGTTGCATTGTTTACCGTGTCCCTTTTTCAATCAGAATAATCAAAATTAATTCTATGTGAAGAAGTACAAAATGGCCATTCCATTACCTATAAACTCAGACCTTAATAGTCTCTCCTCTTAGGAGTCTGTACTTAGCCAGGTTGTGTGGTTCCAATTTGAAAAATATCAAAATAACAGAGACAGACACACACAACCTGTCCATACTATGCTCTAAATCAGACCTGCTCAGCCCCTAGCTCACAGGCAATATCACAATGTTATGTTGCCTAGAGATCTTTGAAATAAGAAAACATCTCTGAACCCTTTCCCTGGCAAGCGGAAACAATACCGTAACAATTTTGAAAACTTACAAACTATATATTTATGGAACCATACCTTACATTACTAATTCCTTTTGTAAAAATGTGCACAAAATAGCGATGGTCTAGCCTAAGTAGTGAATTTAGTTTTTTACAAATTTCTTCTCTGATTGTCAGTTTATTTTGATTGCACATGATGCATAACAGAATACACAGGTACCACTATACATATAATTTTACACATACTTCAGTCATTCTACAGTCTACGTATTCAAATTTGTGTTGTCTGCATGCAGATCAAATTTTGTTGAAGTTGCCTGCACCACACAAAAGGTTGAGAAGGCCTGCTCTAAATTATACTATGAAAAGATGTCAACTGTAAGGATAAAACTGTTGACAGGGGACTGGGTTAAGTTTAACAGTATAGTTTGCCACAGAAAACTGGATTCATCTGAACAGGGTTAGAGTTACAATGCTGGCCACTGTGACGTAACACAGTTTGTATTTAATCCTTCTATCATACATAGACAACTGGAACCAGTCACGTAAAATATCCTTCATAAAAATATAAAATTGTAAATCACACACAAAAGCAGAGAGTTCAGTAGTAAGTAGGAAGACATAAGCTTCTTTTCTATACAAAATTCAGTGGCAGATACAAAACTTCTACATGGTTAGTATACCTGTACCACTCTCACATGTATTATATAATATTCTTTAGTATTTAACAATAACATAAGGCAAGATCAGTGATTTGTACTCTACAGTATATAAACACACCAATGATATAGAATACCTGAGCAATCATCTCATATGCACATATATAAAGTAAAGAGCTGCATCTCAAGAATATACAGTTTTATGGACAGATGTTTGACGTTAGACAAATGTGATGTAAAATTCCCATCAATTTATTTTTGTCTGATCTTTTGGATAGGGAGAGACAGCATGTTTCTCCCAAACAATAGTACCTACCTACCAAACTACACAGCACCACATCACAGACGACCATAACCTTGAAATTCACTGCTGTTGGAAGACACACTTCTCACTATATTATGTATTTAAACAATATGAATTTTAGCTTTTTCAGTTAAAGAATTTTACAATAATGTTACCAGTTTCATTATCACTATCAATGAAATCAGTATTACAGACATAGTAACTTCTAATCTCAAAACAGGAAGATTATACTGTCAAATTTGACACAAATTATCAACTACATTATATAAACATACACAAATGACTTCAAAATGCAATAAAAAACCAGTACTTTACTACAACAGACGGTATAGTCCATTAACAAATTCCAACTTTCTAAAGTTCAGTAATACCATACATATTTGTCAGTCTTAAAAATAAGTTTGTTTCAGGAAAAGTCTGCAAATCTGGTATAATGGAACACTGCTCTTTCACCAGCAATATACTCCATTACAACTTGTTTATATACTACATATGCACACAAAATCAATAAACCCAAAACAGCAACAAATATCATCATGAAAATTCTAAATTAGTTACCCAGTCAATGCAGGTGAATATTTCTTTGCCTAAAAGTAAAAATAATACCCCTTTAGTATATAACTCTATACACTGTATTGGACTACACATCATAAATGTGATGGCAGATAGATCCTTTGTTTCATAGTTTCATTATATGAACACATTTTATTTGTGTGTGGTGTGTGTTTTGTTTGTTTGTGTGTGTGTGTGTGTG
>JGI24700J35501_10930801_pt1 | contig 24751 bp, 44 predicted proteins | sample TergutTh196P1_FD_35501 | JGI IMG/M metagenome (IMG submission 35501)
CCTGTTGCCCCGGACTTGCTGTTTGCAAGTCCGGGGTAGGCTGTCGCTTAAACAACCAATCGCATTTTCTTAAACAGAATGTCTCCCTTTTCAACATTTGTGCCGGCGATAAGGTTCGGCATAAGGTTCATTGGGGTATACTGTAACAGGTTTGTTATCAGCGTCGGCTTTGATGCCAAGTCTTGCAAGGCAACGTCGTTGCGAATGGTGATGTACTCGCCGGTTGTTGTAAGGTTTTTTGGATTGCGCGAAAGCACTTTTCGATTTTTCTCCAGAAAAAACCTTTCGATTGCGCCGACTGTTTGCGACCTGCAAAGAAACTGTGTTTCGTTTTTTGGCGTGCCGTCGGAAATTACCATTGCGGGGAAAAAATGTGTACCGCACTGGTAACAGCAAATCCGTGTGTCTTCCCGCATTTGGTGCGCTCTGTTTTTGAACGCGTCGTCTGGCGTGGGGTTTTGGTAGTAGTCCAGCAAGTCTTTGTGGGAAAAAACGGTTTTGCATTGAGGGCAAAAGGGGTAATTGATGAGCTTTATGTTTGTGCCGGGAATTGTTATGTTGCCCATGTTTTGCTCCCTGTTTTTCTGCTCGATCTCGGCAAGGATTTTTTCGCTGTTTTCTGAGTCGAAAAACCTGCACATTGTTACAACCTTTTCACGCGAATGCGGGCTGTATACTTTTTCCGGCTCAAATTTGCGTCCTGTTAAAAACGCTTCAAAATCCTTGATGTCGTAGCCAGAATTAGCACGGCGGGGTGCGGTAACAAACTGGTCAATCTCTGGAACCAATGTCTCAAAATCGAGGGCATCATCAATGGTATCCGAAAGCAGTGAAGTGTCGCTTAATAAGAAATCTTTCATTTTTTTTCTCCTGTTACAGCGGCGTTAAAACCAATTTTTGTTTTAACGCCGCTTTTGTTTTTTATAACCCCGCCTTAAGGCGAAGTTTCTGATGTCAGCCTGCCGGCTTCCATTCATCGAACATTAAATCACCTTTGTCAACGTTGGTTCCGTCGATAAGGTTCATGATCAAGTTGAAGGGGGTGTATTGCACGATGTTTGTTATCAGTGTCGGTTTTTCCGACAAACTTTTGATGTAAACATCGTTTTTGATCGCCCGCAACTTTTCTTTTCGGACAATGTTGCCTTTGTTTTTTGTTAAAACTTTTTTGCCTTGCTTGGAAAAGTATTTTTCCACCGCATCTATTGTTTGCGATCTGCACAAAAATTGGACTTCGTTTTTTGGCGTGCCGTCGGCAATAATTAACGCCGGCAGGAAATACGAGTGGCAGTTGCTGCAAAAAACCCTTGTGTCGGTTCTAAACTGGTGCGCCCGGCTTGAATACAGCGCATCGGGTTTTGGGTTTTTGTAGTAGTCGGAAATTTCCTTAAAGCTGTATGTTGTTTTGCATTTTGGGCAAACGGAATAATTTATGAGCATGATGTTTGTGTTGGGAATTGTGATGTTTCCCTGCCCTTGCTCTTGGTTTTTCCGTTTGATGTCCTCCAAAAGGTTTTCGTCTTGCCCTGTCCCGGAAAACCTGCAAATTGACACATCTTTATCAAAGATACCGTAAGGTTTTTCCCGCTTGAATTTACGCTTTGTCAAGTACTCCGTAAACTCCTCGATTCCAAAGGATTTATACTCCTCCAGCGGGTCCCCGCCGGAATTTATTGTTACCGTCAGTTCGTCAATCATTCGCTCAAGTTCATCTCTCTCGGCATTTATTGGTGTTAGCACTTGGGAAATTTCATCTTGCCCGGCATTTATTGCAGTTAGCAATTGGGAAACTTCATCCTCTGTTAGAACTTTTGTCATTTTTCTACTCCTGTTTGTGTGTTTGAAGCGAAACCTATCGCTTTTGCATTTTGGTTGTTTACGATTTCATCCGAGCAAAACAGAACCAAGTCCTCCAGTGCCGGTTCTTTTCCCGCAACAACCTTGTGCACGGTCGATTTGCGGGCGATGTTTTCGATTTGGCCGCCGGAAAAATCAAAGCGGGAAGCCAAAGCGAGTGCGTCGTTGTCTGAAAGGCCGGGGAGCAATGCGCTCCAGATCGATTTGCGGGCTTGGGCTTCCGGCTTGTCAAACTCGATTTTGTACAAAAAGCGGCGTTCAAAGGCGGCATCCAAATTTTTTGTCATGTTTGTTGTCGCAATAAGTATGCCGGACAAGTTTTCCATTTCTTGCAAAATGATGTTTTGGATTGCGTTTTCCGTTTGGCCGGGGCCGTCGCGCTTCTCACTCAAAATGTGCCGTTTGGAAAAAATAGCGTCGGCTTCGTTGAAAAAAAGAATTGGCGTTACGCTACATTTTTGGACGGCGTTCCGGTATTTATCGAACACGGCTTTTATCGCCTTTTGGCTTTCGCCAAACCATTTGCTTTTTGTCGAAGCAATGTCAACGTGCATGATGTCGCGCCCGGTTATGCGTGCAACTTGATACGCTGTTTCCGTTTTTCCCGTGCCTGCCCCGCCGGAAAAAAGACAGGCGAACCCGGTTCTCATGCCGCTTTCGGAAAGTCGTTTTTGAACATCGGTAAAGTTTCCCGGCTGTAAAAGCGAGTAAAGTTCTTCTATTGCACGGTTTGTTTTTGCGGGGTAAAAGAGTTTTTTTTCGGCTATTTCCTGTGCGTTTTTTAACCCTCTTACAGAAAAGTTTTGCTCTACAAAATCGAGTTCCGCCAAAAATTCATCTTTTGCGCTCCGGGTAAGGCAAACATAATCCGTATCGGCAAAGCCGTCGCTGCATGAGTGTTCGATTATTTTTTCTCTGAAAAGGATATGCCTCCCGGTTGCTAAAGACCGCTTTATGTGAAAATCAGAAACATCTTCGCTATCTTCAAACAAGCGGGCAAGGCTTCTAAGCCCTGTCTCTGGATTGTCATCGTTTACAGTGTCGTCAAAAATAGAAAGCAGTATCAGATTATCGGCATCATCAAGTTTAAGTTTCTGTATTTTTTTGACAAGCAAAAGATGAGTATTGTTGTTCAGCAAGCGCCTCATTTTGTTTGTTACAGATTTGTATGCTTTGCTGTCGCTGTCCCGGAAAAGCCGTTTAAGCTGAGAGAAAAATTTATCGATGCTCAAACCTTTGTCATTGCTAAGGTTGCGAAAATTTCCCTTTCTAAGCTCGTCGATAAGTTTAAAGTCCAGATCGAACTCTATGCCTTCCCGGCTATGGCGATCCCACCGGATATTCACAAGCCCTTTCGCTTCGAGGATTTCAAACTCGCCCATGTGTGCCATTAGTTGAAGGCATTTCAAATCGAGTTGTTTTGCAAGTTTGGCGAGCGGGAGGCTGTCGCCGTTAAACGAAGCCGCCAAAATTGCGAATAACGCCGCCCCTGTGCGACTTATCTGCAAGGATTTTGCCAGATAGTCCAAATGCGGTTTGGCAAATTCAAAAAACAGATCGTTTAGGCCTTGCGCCTGACTTAAAATCTCGTCTACCTTCATAATGTGGGTTAGCGGGTGGTCGCACGGGTCGCCACGCCGCCCTTTCTTTTGGGATTCCTGCATAAAATCTCCGTCGTCTCCTGTTCGTTTTATTTTGTTCATTTTCTCCTCCAGTTATGGGTTGGGCTTGTCGTAAGCCCGGTTTGGTTTGAAGCAGGGGGTTGCCCGGCTGCTCTTGCGAGGGTGTCCCTTGCAAGGGTGTCTCTTGCAAAAGTGCTTTCTTCATTTTTCCTCCAATTTCTGGTTGGGCTTGTATGCAAGCCCGCTCTGGGTTTTGAAGCAAGGGTTTTTGCCCCGGCTGGCCTTGGCGAAACGCCCTTTGCTTCCCGATTTTTGGCACATACAATATAAGGTTTTGATCCCGATTATTACCCTAAATTGGGGCTTCCCGGCCTTTTGCCCTGCCGGCAAGCCGCCGATTGCCTCTTGCGAGGGTGCTTTTCTCATCTTTTCCTCCTGTTTCCGTGTTGAGCTTGCGAGCAAGCCCGGTTGCAACGCGCAAATTGAAATTTTCTAAAATGGCTTGACAAAGGGGTAATTTGTATAGTATAGTTAGGTGTATGATGGAAAAATTAACAGATAGACCTTTAAATGATTATGATGCAGATAATCCAGAAACAGAATTCTGGTCTGACGGGAATAAAGTCTATCATGGAAAATGGGGGGAATTTAAAGGCGTGAATCTTAAAACATTTGTGCATTATGGTTTTTGGTGCAAAGACGATAGAAAATGTTTTCACGGGAGACATTGGCTAAAAGATGCAAATGCTGACACTTTCAAAGCATTAAATTATACATTCGCTATTGATGAAAACAATGTTTACACGATAACTGGAAAAGTAAAAGATGCGGATATAAAAACATTTGAAGTTCTGGATAATGGAAAAAGTTTTTTATGGCATAACAAAGCTGGTATTCCATTATATACTCCAAAGGGATATGCTAAAGATAAAAACAATGTCTATTATGAAAATTATGAAGGAAAAACGAAAATCATAAAACAAGCCGATCTTGAAACTTTTGAATCAATTGGAGATACATATTTTGCCAAAGATAAAAACCATATATTTGGAAATGGTAAAATAATTAAAAAGGCCGATATAAACACTTGGGCAAAATTTACCGAAACTCCTCTTTCATACTATTCAAAAGATGATAAACGTATTTTTTATGGGTTCTGGGAAATAAATGTCGATTACGAAACATTCGAGCTTGTCATTCCAGAAAATGCAAAATCAATTAAATTTCAATTTGCTAAAGATAAAAATAACTTTTATAGAAATGGGGCAATAATAAGTTTCGATGAATTTGAAGATTATTTTGAAGAATGGAAAAGCGAGATTGAGAAAATGCCCTGCTGAGGGGCTACTTGGGCAGGTATTTGCGGGCTTTGCTGGTTTGCTCCAGCGCGGCGGCGCAGATTTCTTCGGTTTTAAGGCGCCCGGGCACCCATTGGAGAGCCAAGCCGTCCTGCATAACTGCCGCAAGGCACATTTCGGCGGTTTTAAGGTCATCCGGCACCTGTTGTAACGCGTCGCTATCCTGTAAAACGTCTTCTAGACAGGATTCAACAACTGCCAGCACCGACATAGTCGCTCTTTCTAGAAGACCATCCTGCTTGGCCTCTATGCAGATTGCGTTTTGAAGGTTTGCCGGCAGCCACTCAACCGCATCGCCGTTCTGCTCAATTGCTTCTTGGCAAATTTCGACCGTTTTCAGATTCTCTGGCACCCATTGAAGCGCCAAGCCATCCTGTTGAACTGCGGCAAGACAAAGCTCGGCGGTTTTCAAGCGATCTGGCACAAATTCAAGCGCATCGCCAGCCTGCTGGACTGCGGTCAGACAGAGTTCGCCGGTTTTTAAGCGGTCGGGCACATAGCTAAGGACAAAGTTATCTGCCTCGCCATAATTTTGAATCGCGGCAAAGCAGAGTTCGGCGGTTTTCAAGTTTGTCGGAACCCATTGCCAAAACTTTGAGAATTTTTCAAAAAGCACTTGACAAGAACATGGTTTTACGCTTATTCTTAAATAAGAGGCAAACGTGGATTTAGAAGATAAGTTTGATGAATTATTAGAGAACTCGATCATTTTGGATGAATATTTTGTAGAAGCGACATTTCAACTTAAATTGATGATGGAATTAACAGATTTTATTGATAAAAGCAGGGTGCTCTCAGAAAGAAAGATACAGGCTTATGAGTTAGATTCAAAAAAACACACTAAAGTATTCCCGGAAAGAAACATACAGGTTTATGGGTTAAATTCAAAGGAATATGTCAAAAAAGAAATTGACATTGTTATAGAAGCTGAAAAAGACGATAAAATTGCCATTGAGCTAAAGATGCCTATGAAAAGGAACGGGCAAGTGCCGGAACAAATGTATAGCATTGTTAAGGATATTAAATTTTTGGAGCAATTAAAAGAAAGTGGGGAATTTAACAAGTGCTATTTATTAACGGTAACAAATAATGATTCTTTTTGGGAGCGAGTGCCAGGTCGAGAAAAAAAGGAAATTTATAAATACTTTAGATATGATGAAATTCTTACTGGAAAGATTGAAAAGCCCACCGGGGAAAACAAAGGTTTTCATCAAATTTCAGGAAAATACAAAATAACATGGAAAAATCTTGGTAATGGCTTTCGATATTTTACTATAAAAATATAAAGTTGCAATGCCGTTAGTTGAAATTCATAAACAGCGTTCCATTAACTTGTTTTTCAAAGTGCTTAACTGACGATCATTTAACTTTATTTTTTCCAACAAATATTTTTCGGACAGAGCTTGTATGTTTTCATTTGTTTTTACCGGCTCGCCTTTTAGGTTGCTGAACAAGTTGATCGTAAATGTTTCCCCGGTTTTGTAATCGGTTGGCGAATACTCGTTAATGCCAACAAAGGACAACATATAATCTTTTACAATATCGCTGAACGCCGCTTCCATGAATGCTTCAAGGATTATTGAAAAAAAGCCGGTTCTATCGATACCGGCTTCGCAATGGATCAAATATGGCGGTTCATGCTTGAGCATAAAGGCCAAGCCTTTTTTGATTTTTTTGCAAAACTTATCTTCCATAATGTCAAAGTTCATATTTACATTAAGCAGCGCAACATTGTTTGTTTCAAACATTTTTTTATACCACGGACAGTACATTGTTTTTGATTTTAATGAATGAAGGCTATCGGACAAATTTATTACGGTTTTTATTTTTGCACGATTGACGGCTAAAATTATGTCTTTAACTTGCCGGCCGTCGCAAATTGGGTGGTTGCTACGGTACAAAACATTCGAGGCTATTTTTCCACAACAAATCTCTCTAAAATTGGCTGAAAGTGCGCTCATATTTTTTTATACCACGTTTCCCGGCTTTTGTCAAGGCCTGCCCCTTAATTGATGTCTATAAATTCAATCTCAATGCCTGCACCACTAACGCCTAAAGCATGATGAATAAAGGAAACAAGCGCTGCCCCGTTTCTTTCCGCCAAAAGCGCTTCGATCTCTTCGGAAAGAAAAACAAAGCTTGAGTTGGCGTTGACTATCCCTTCGGAAGATTTTCTAAAAGCCGCAATGCTTTTGTTATTGTCGTAAATCAACAAAACATAAGCGGTTCCGGTAAAATTCTCGTGTGAGAGGAAGGCTTTGTTTACCCCTAAAATGTTTGTTGCTGCAAGAACGCTAACCCCCTGCATCGCATTTATGGTATTCGCTACTGATAAAACCGTGCGTGTTACAAACACTTCGCGGGCATCGTCTGACAAAGAAATGCCGCTTGTCATATTTGCCATTGCGGAATTTATTACGGTCTCCGGCACTCTGATTATTACAGCCACATTGGGCAAAGCGTACTCGTGCCTGCCTATTTCCCTAACAAGTTCCTGCACATGGCCATCCCCGATAAACAGCCCCACAAATTCATCGCTTTGGGCAAAATCGCCCATGATGCCGGTAAGCCTTATGCTGTTTTGTATAAGGAACTCGTTTAGTGTTGAATCCCTGCCCATAGTCGAACAGCTTCCTGCCAAAAAAGACACGGCAACTAGTGCCAATGCGATTAACGTTTTTTTCATTTTTCTGCCTCCTGCAAATGTAATGGGTTTATGCTGTTTTTTTCGAGTTTTTTACCCCCAATAAATGATAACACAAAAACAGGGATAAATACAATAGTAAGCCCCAACAATTGCATTAAATGCAGTGTACGGGCGTTAAGAAGTATTAAAAGAAGAACGGCGCTATAGAGTACCAAATTCGTTAAGCAAATGGCTTTGGCAACTTTATCGCCTTTTTTGAATCGCAAGCCCTTAAAGACCAATTTCAGGGTAAAGTAAGTAGCGGCCAATGCAAAAATCGGCACTGTTAATATTATAGGAAGGGGTACCACCCTTAAGTTAATTGCAATCAACGTAAACAAGAAAACAAAAACAAGCATTGAGCTTACATACCATCTACAAAACTGCCCAACACTTATCAGTTTTTCCTGTGCCGCCTGCTGGCTTTTATTCGGCTTTTCCATGTTTACTTCCCATTTTTGTTTTGCCGGCGCTCGTGGACTTCTGCCATGTATTTTTCCACAAGGGGCTTTACCTGCTCCAAACTTGCGATGCCGTCAAACACGGCTTCTTGCCGGCTGAAATAGCCCGTAAGTATGCTGATTAATTTTCCGTTCCTATATGCCAGTACAAGCGTGTTTTCCGCCCGTAGCGGCCGGGAATCATCTTCTAACATCAAGGCAAATTCGTACAATTTTTGCGAGCAAAATTGTGCGTCATGAGCCAATTGTTCTTTTGGCTTGGGGTTTTTCCAAATTTGGCATTTTATCGATTGCACTGTTATTGTTTCATGGTTATCCGCCGGTAGTTGCAAAAAGGGGTGCCCCGCTGTAAGTTCCTTTTTGAACAGGCTTTGTTCGGCTTCTTCAAACCAAAAGCCCCTGGCAATTGCTTCTATAAATTGGTCGTGAAAGCTAAACAGATAGTGCTTAAAATCCGTTAGCATCTCGTTTACATCGCCGCCCCATTCATAGGAACTGCCATAGTGCTTTTTTTCATATTCATAGCGTTCCTTTTGCCATTGGGAATTTTCGACTTGAAATACCCATATTCCGCGCTCTTTAGTAGACCAATCCAATTCATACGGATAACATTCCCCACGGCATATTTTTACGGCATCCAAATTTTCAAAGGTGATGCGTCCGTGTTTGTCATCTTCCAGATTTTTCGATGTGTTAGTAATAAAAAGTATAGAAGTGCCACGTTCACCGTCATAAAGTAAATCTGGACTTAAAACGCTGTCGGCAATTACCGGTATTTTGATCGGTTTCATTATTTCCATGTTATCGCTCCTTTTTTGGCATTTCGCCAATCTTTTTTTCCCACACAGCTTTAATATGCTTGTGGTAATTCTCAAAATCGTAATCTACACTGCGTATCGCAAGATTCATATCTTCAGCTAACATTGGATTTTTGCTCCAAAACTCTTTATCGATTCCTGCTAATGCGCCTAACAAAGTTAAACCACTGCTGAAGCCACCGCCTACGCCACACATGGGGTTTTCTTCTATAAGCTTAAATGCTGCCGGCAATATGTATTTTAGCCCCACCTGTCCATTAACCAAACGGACTAAATCCCATGCGGATAAATCGCAAATTGGTATTTTTCGCAACTTATAGCAATCCATAAGCGAACCATTTCCCGGCGGCGGTTCGTCCCAAACGGAATTTTCCAACTGTTCTATGGTAGATGTTTTTATTTCATGGTAGGCAATGCATTCAAGAATCCAAATGATGCGTTCTTGGTTGTATGTGTCGGTTTTTTCCAGCTCTACGAAATCTATTTTCTTGCGACGTATTGTGTCATGTACAAATAGCTCTAGAGCTAAATCCTCGTCTTCTGAGTTGAAACAGAATAAATCATACAGCACTTCTAGCGCATAACGCCTTGCAAATTCATTGCCCCCATGCAAAGCGACCTCTAGAATAAAGCCCACCGCGTCTTTTGCTACGGCGTAGTATGTCCCGCTGTGATCGTTTCCGATTGCACCTATCACATAACTGCGTGAACCGATGCCTGCCAAAGACTTTCTGCCGTCAATCTCGACGATTTCGGGCTGTTTGTCTTCTTTTTCCACTGTGGCCAGCGCGATAAGGGCTTGCGGTATATGTGAAACATGGGATTGCGGCATATAATCGGGCAATTTGTATTTTGCCCAATCGATTGCATTTACAGCGTCTGTGAATTTGTTTATGTCCAGCGATTTACGCATTGTTTTTTCAAGCATCTTTGTTTCCAGCCTTGAATGTTTTATTTATCTGTTCCCGGTCATAGTCTAAAATCCAAGCGTTAAATTTTGAGTAAAGATGTTCAAGTGTTGCTTTTTCGCTTGCGATAACATCCAAACCTTCATCACTGTAAGGCCACATTATTACGCCGTTCCGTGGGTTAAACAGATATACGCAACCTCCTATATGGGTGTGCCTGTAGATAGCAGAGCGTATTATTTCTGCAAACAGTTTTATGGCGTTAAGATTTTCAACAGATGTTTTAAAGATGTGCCTTACACAACAAAAGTCTTCCCATTCTGGGTCGCTGGACTTGAACGCAAATTTGCAACTGACTTGCCGGCGCTTGATGATTTTCCTGACATCCTTTGCCGTGTTTCCCGCTAAATCGCGCGGATCGTCTTCATAGCTATTTACTATGACAAAGATAGTGTCTTCTTTGTGAAACATCTCGAAAAAAATAGGCAAAATTCGGCTAAGGCATTTGTTCATATATTTTTTGCCATTGATGTCGCCCACGCCGATTTCAAACCGAATACCCACGGGGAATTTGTAAAACACTTTGAACAAAAGTTCTCGGTCTCCGAAATGTTTTTTGTAAAGTGTATCAAATTCTGTTTTCAAGTTTTCCATGTTAAACCTCTTCTTTTATACTTGGCTAGCCAAAATCCTGCTAAAAACATCATAGCATAAATTACAATAGAGATATTAAAAACAGAGCCATCAACTATGCCGTAAAACAATACTTCAAAACCTATCAGTGGAACGACAAAAACGAAAAATAAAAAGCGAAAAAGATCGTCTAGCGCAAAAGATATTTGTGTCGATGGCAGGGAGCTGGTAATAACAATGAGCGTTCTAACAATAAGAGTTGCTGAAAAAATTGTCCCAGCAAACCAAAATATTTTGTACAGCACGAACAAATTTTTGCAACTTCTTTTTATGGCAAAATGCAAAAAAAACAGCCAACAAGTCAAATAAAATAGAGAGTATCCTAATGTATAAGTCGTGCGTAAGAATCCTTCTTCCTCAAAGCCCCAAACAATAAGTTGTCCCAAATAACCGACTGTTAGAAGTATAGCGGTGATTGTAAACAATATTTTATTACGCATTTTTAACCGTACCTTTATTCTTTTTTATATTTTCCAGACCAAACAAAGCCGTCATCGCACGTCCCCCATATATTTTCTTTCAAACTCTGCAATGCTCATAATGACAGGCATTTCAATTTTTATATCATAAAAATCTTTATCACCTGTAATTAGCACATCAACACCTTCAATAATGGCGGTATAGAGAATAGGGGCATCCGAAATATCTCTTATTTCAAATATCCCAGCGGGTATTTGTTGCGGAGAATAAACAAGCGTAAAAGATAAGGCCGTTAAAAATTCATCCAAAGCCTCTGTCATTTTAGGAAATTTTCGCTTTACAACATTTTTCAATTCATCGATCACATAGGACGGCAAAACCAATTCATGATACAGAACGATGTGATTTATAGCCGCATAAATTTTCCTGCTCTGAAATACAAATGCCGAAATGAGTACGTTGGTGTCAAGCATTACTCGCATTACTTTCTTCCCAGTTTTCTTTTCGTATTTCTTTAACCATAGCCACCACGTCGTCTTCGTTGTCCAAGCCTAGCCTTTCCGCCTCGCCTTCAAAAGCCTTACCGATCTTTTCAAGTGCCATCATCGATGGGTTTACTATAACCACACCGTCGTGCTTTTCAACAAACAAGAGTTTTCCACCATCTTTTATTCCCAGGCGCTCGCGTATTGCAACCGGTATAGTTACTTGCCCTTTACTTGTAACTTTTGCCAACTCCATAAAATCAGCTCCTTGTATCTTATCGCCCCAAATTTTGGGGCAAGCTTTTTCCAAATCCCCTTTTAGGGGTTTCTACAATTACTTTACCACACGCTGGCGAATATGTCAATTATTATATTTCCCCGACCAAACAAAACCGTCGTAACGATCGGGGCGATGCCAATGTTCTTTATGTGCATAAGCACCGCCGTCTTTCAAATTCCAACAAATTATTCTGTCGGCAAAAACTTCTTCCAAAAGCCAAAAAACATCTTCGTTCATTGCGCTTGCATGGTCTGCCAAGCCATATTCGTGGTCGCATATCTCGCAATGTGAGTGAGTGAATTCCCCCAATACCACTATGTACGCTCCTGGCTCTTCTTCATAGATTAAAACATCGCCAAAATCTGGGCTTTGGGCGGGGAATTTTACAAACTGGCCTTCTTCCGCCGGCACTAGCTCAAACTGCCCAGGAAATTTTTCGTTCAACTTGTCGATAAAAGCCTTGTCCATGTTGGTTCCTCCTATTTAATCATCTTTTCCGCCTTCTTTAGCGGTTCCTACAATTACTTTACCACAGTTTGAGAAATATGTCAATGCCTTGCAGGGTAGCCACATCGCCAGCGCAGACCCACGATTGAGCTTCGCTTCTTAGAGCTTCTTTTTACATTTTCCTGACCAAACAAAATAGTCGTCAAACTCGGCAGGGTTCCAATGTTCTTTATGCACATAACCGCCACCGCCTAAATGTGAACCATGACAAATTATTCTGTCGGCAAAAGTTTCTTCTAAAAGCCAAACAATATCGTCTAAAACTTCCTGCGGATCATAAAGGTATACATCGCAATGTGAGTGAGTGAATTCCCCCAATACCACTATGTACGCTCCTGGCTCTTCTTCATAGATTAAAACATCGCCAAAATCTGGGCTTTTGGCGGGGAATTTTACAAACTGGCCTTCTTCCGCCGGCACTAGCTCAAACTGCCCGGGGAATTTTTCGTTCAATTTGTCGATAAAAGCCTTGTCCATGTTGGTTCCTCCTATTTAATCATCTTTTAATCTGCTATCCACGGGCTATTACCAGAATAACGTTTTACTTGCGGAAACAGTCTTGGCGAAAATTGGAAAATTACAAGCCCTTCGTCAAAAGGTTCAGGGCAGGCTTCAACTACTTGTACGATATATTGCAATTTGTATTTGCGAAAATGCGGTTCAATGTATTTGGGCAAAGGCAACATGGAGTTTTTATTTATCAACAAAAATTGATTTTTATCAAGCTTGAAGATAGCTTTTCTCCATAGGTTGGAAGTGCTTATATCAAGTGCAATATCTTCAAGAAATTTTTTGTGTAGTTTCTTTCTCTGTCTTTTGTTCATGTTTTTCCTTCACCGCCATTCCCCACGCCTCTTTTTCAAGCGGAATTAAACTGGGATTGGCATATTTGCTAAAAATCCCAATAAAATTCGGCGCTGGATTATCGTCTTCAACTTTATGAATCGTCGTTTCTGCAAACATCTCTATATTGTCGACTGGCTTGCTTTCAAGGCGAATATTATCCACTTCGTCTGCCTCTTGCAATGGAACAAGCCGAATTTCACCGTTTTCGCCGTCCGTGCGGCTAATCCGCACCTTTTCCGTGGGTATCAGCTTCGCCAAAATTTCGGGCAAAGTCTTTGTGTTAATTACTGTTTCTGCCATTTTGGGCACTCCTTTGTTCAAGATATTTATATTATACGGCAACGTCAGTATTTTTGCAAGCCCTTAATTATCCCATGTCCAATCTACTTCAATGTAAAGCTCTTCTAGCTGTTTGTATACCCCGGCAACAGTTGGGGCAAAAAATGACAATGCCCGGGGGTCGCCTGCAACATCTTTTTTTGGCCTTACGAATATCCATGAGCTGCCTTTGCCATCAGCATCGCCTAGCATTTCAACGTGCCAACCACGATAGTTGTAAGGGCTTTTTACATAGCCTTCTTTTTCAATCATGTTTAACTTCTCTCCATGTATTTTATCCTCAAAATCATTGTACTTGCTCAGTCTCCCAAAGACCGAACAGAAACAGGCTTATCACTTTCTAGTGCCGATTGCAACAGGCCTGACAATTCAAAAGCGAATTTTTGCAACATTCCTTTATTTACACCAAACGGTTTTCCAACATCAAAAATGCTGTAGCCGCTCACAGTTTCAAGGCTTTTCAATATTTCATCGCATAATTGCAATAACTGTTTCATGTCATTTGTTGAAAATTCAACATCGTCCCACGGAGCCACCTCGTAAATCTTATTCAATATTGTAATTGCGTTTTGATTTGTAAAGTTGTTTTTGGAGGCATTTAAGAAAGAATTTATTTGCTGGGGAAATATCACAGATTTGCATATACATTGAGCGCGTTCATGTTTCTTCCCTGATCTAGTTATTTTAAATTCGACCATATCGATAGTACGCGGCGGTGGCAAATGTTGCTCTTGTTTTTCAATATTTTTCGTCATGTTTATTTCTCGCCTCCATTTATTTGTAACAGTTTTGGTTTTGTTGTACTTGCTTACTCCCCAAAAGACCAAACTGGTTTATCATTTTCTAGTGCCGATGACAATAAATCTGACAATTCAAAAGCGAACTTGTGCAACATTCCTTTATTTATACCAAACACTTTCCAAACATCAAAAATGCTGTAGTCGCTTATAGCTTCAAGGTTTTTCAATACTTCGTCGCATAACGGCAGCAACAGCTTTATGTCATTTATCGAAAACTTAATATCGTCCCATATTTCCGTCTCGTAAAGGCTGTTTAATACTGCGATTGCGTCTTGGTTTGTAAATTTCTTTTTGCAAGCATTGAAGTAAGAGTATATTCGGGGCGGGAACCCCACACATTTGTAAACGTGTTGGACTCTTTTTTGTTTTCCTATCCGAGCTTCTCTAAATTCCACCATTTCTATGGTGCGTATTACACTGCTTTCAAAATATATCCTCATCGATTCTTTGGTTTTTGAATGCAGTTCTTTCAGAGCCTCTATATCACTGGGCATTTTATCCGCCTGCTTTCGGTTTTTCGTCATGATTTTCCTCCTCTCGCTCTATTATTTCAAATTGTCTCAATTTCTCCCAAATATAATGCGAAACGCTTTCGCTTAAATTTTTGGCACACGGAACTTTTTTGCTTATAAGTTTTTCAAACATTGCTGTCGTTAGGAATTCTATAATCATTGCGTCCATTATTTGATTATACTGATCTTGTGTAACTTTTGTCATATTCTGTCGCCTCAAATATTGCCTGTAAATAGCCGGAAAAGTATTGGCGTACCGCTGTTAGCGCCGTAATGTTCGCTGTATAGGAGCAATGTAAGTATCAATGTTATGAACAAGACCAAAATTTTTCCACGTCGTTTTTTGTTTTTTACAAGTCGAAAATACAAAAAAACTATGGTTGTGTTGGTGATGTAAATCATTGGGATTTGAATTATAAGCGCAAGCCCGACGTTGGGAAATGCCCAAAGTAAAAGCCACAACAGAAAAAAGAATGAGTATTGCGCCACAGAATATGCGATTGCGTCTTTTTTATCCAACTTTGAGGCTAAAAATAAAACCAACACTAGGTTTATAAACATGGGCAGTAAAAGCAAAATGGCTGATTCCCCAAACCAGATTAACAAGGGTATTGCTGGCAACAATAGCGGCAGATACATTATAAGAACATTTTGCTTAAAATTTTTCTTGGGTAAACTTTCCATAACACACCCCCTTAAAGCTCATTGGCTCTTCCCGGTTGAACTTTAAGTCTTTCGTCTTGAGGCAGGGCGGCGGCAATAAATCCGTTTTCTGACTTGGCTTGAAATTCGTATGTTTCCATAAATATTCTCCTTGTTCTTTTTGCGTGCGACTTCACTTTGCATCAGCACACTTCTTATTATACCAAATGAGGCGGGGCTTGTCTATACTTTGCAGGAAAAAAATGTCGATTCAAAGCCAAATTACAAATTTAACCACAAAGCAGGGCGAACACCGCCGGCACACTCAATAGCCCAACCGTCCATGTTAACAAAACCGTCCTCCCAAACGCCAGTGGCATCAGTGCTAAAACCATCCTGATCAAACATATCACCAACACTGCCATCGCCACCGTAGCCTGGCGAGCGCAACCACCACCAAACAGGCGTACCGTCGGTATTTCTTGCAATACGGCTTTGGTTAAATTGGTCGCCAAAACGCCAGCTTTCAATTTGGTTGCCTTGTTCGTCAAAAAGCCGAGCATCTTTCTTCCACAACCGCCCACTATCTCCGAAATATTGCACTAATTCTTCAAGGCTAAGTAGAAAAATGTTATCGGTTGTGTCGTTGCCACCCTCGGTATTATGCCACTGATTATCATGGTTTTTAATGGTGCGCTGGACGATTTTGTTTTTTTCGGAAAGTTTATTGTAGAAATCATTGTTCAAATAGTGGCGTAATGTACAGTTTTCCCAAATTATCGGCTTGTGTTTTTCGTGATACGCACGTTTTTCCAATACGAACTCGCTAAGTAGCAAGGCTTGTCCGTCTTGAATGTCCAGCACTCGCCAGTTGTAGCCGCTAAATGGGATTGTTTCGCCTATTTGCGGTGTTTTGTTTGTTTGCATTTTATACACTCCTTGTTTGCCGTGCTTGTCGCAGGACTTGCTAAATTACATATTTAGCCACAGAGCGGGGCGAACTCCGCCAACTGCCGAGACGCTACCGCCGTTGTTACCCACGCAGACACCGCCGTCCATGAAGACAGTGGCGGCAACGTCGCTATTGCAGCCAGGCGACCGTAGCCACCACCACGCAGGCGCACCGTTGGCATCTTTTGCAATACGCTTTTCGTTAAATTCATCGTCAAAGTACCATTCGCTAACATCTCCAGTCAACTGCCAATTTCTTCTCAACTGCCCGCTATCTCCAAAATATTGCACTAACTCTTCAAGACTTAACAGAAAAATATGGTCAGTTGTGTCGTTGCCGCCGGCTGTGCCGTACCACTGGTTGTTCTTGTTGGATATGGTGCGTTCGACGATTTTGTTTTTGTCGGAAAGCTTGTTGTAAAAATAGTTGTTAAGGTAGTAGCGGAGGGTGCATTTTTCCCATGTTATGCCTATATTTTGTTCATTGTAGGCATGGCTTTTTAATACTAACTCGCTTAGTATCAGAGCTTGGTTGTTTTGTACGTCCAACACTCGCCAAATGTAACCGCTAAATGGGATTATTTCGACTATTTGTGGTTTCGGTTTTTTCTTTGTTTTCATTTTATACACTCCTTGTTTGCCGCGCTTGTCGCAGGGCTTATTTTAGTTTACAAATTTAACCACAAGGCAGGGCGAACACCGCCTTTCCCAACGTTAGCAAGAGTACCAATAACGTAGACTGTACCGTCAAAATCGACATTGGCGACCTCCTCGCTACAACTGCCGGGAGACCGTAGCCACCACCAAGCTCTTTCGCTTTCATATTTTGCTATCCTTGCAGAATTGTATTGGTCGTTGAAAATCCAATCTTTTTTGTTCCAATTTCTTAAAACGCCACTGTCGCCAAAATGTTTTACAAGCTCATCTAAACTTAATAAGAACACTTTGTCTGCCGTCGCATTGCCACCCGCTGCGTCGAACCACGGATTGTTTGGATTGGCATTGTGCGTTTCTGCAATTGCAGATTTATCGGCACCAAGTTTATCGTAGAATTCGCCGTTTAGATATTGACGCAAAGTGCAGGTTTCCCATGTAACATTTTCACTGCCGGCATTGTATGGCCGTTTTTCGAGAATTTCTTCGGATATAATTAACGCCTTGTTGTTTTCAACAGCAAGTACGCGCCAGTCTATGTTGCTCCACCGGCAGGTGTTGCCAACTTCAAAATTCATTTGCTTGCTCCTCCTAAAATAAAGTTATTCGGAAACTTCAGTTTCAGAACCGAATTACAAACTCAGCCACAAAGCGGGGCGAATACCGGTCAAGCCCATGAAAGCATACCCGCCACGAGTGCCGACTTTGCCCGCTTTGCTGACGGTGGCGGCATATTCGCCTGTAGCGCCGGGAGTACGAAGCCACCAATTTTGTTCCTTGCTTCGCCATGTGTTTTTACGACTTGCATCGTTTTTAAAATACGCCTTTGCTTCACTCGCGCTTAATATAAATATTTTGTCAGTTGAGTCGTTCCCGCCTGGCGTTTTATAGCTGGGGTTATCTTCATTTTTCAAAACAACCGATAAAATTTTGCTTTGTTCTTCTGGAGTAAATGTATTGTTGTAAAAATGCAAGTTGAGGTAATTCCGCAATGTGCAATGTTCCCATGTTGTTGAAAACTTCTTGGCAATACGACCTTCGGCATCGACAGGGCTGGAATCATAAGGCCTGCATTTTACGATCTCCTTGGTTATTATCAATGTTTTGTCGTTTTCCACTTTCAAGATAATCCACTGGTACGGCCCCCATTTGGATTTGCCAAAGTCGATTGTGTTACCAACTTCAAAATTCATGGCACCATCTGCATTTTCCATGTTATGCTCCTCTCTTAACTTTTCCTTTTTTTAGGCAAGGCCAATCCAAACTGCAAAAACGCAACAACCCCCAAAATAACGGCTAAAATTATTTCGCCGTCTCGCCAAGCCGTAACCGCAGCAAAAATCAGCCCCGCGCCCAAAACCGCAAAAAATATTTTTGCAAGAATTCTTAAAAATTTCATGTGTTTTCCCCTTTGGAAATAGCCTTGTGAGCCGGTAGCCAGCCCGCGCAGCCATGTTCGTCTTGCACAAACAGCCATTCAAAAACAACCGCTAACAAGCGGACGGTTTGCCCTTTGCGGACAATTAACTCTGTTGGGTTGTAATCTTGGTTTAGCACATTTTCCGAGACATAACAATCTGGAATGTATGTAGAATGCCCCTCTATCGTGCACGACCACCAATGCGAATCGCCTGTTACTTGGGTGAAATCCCGGACGGCTGTCCCTTTTTTGAAGAGGGGAAAAATGCCTTCTCCATCGTGATTGTCGGTTATTTGTAAATTCATTTTACTCCTCTGGCAACCAGCTAACGCTATGCCCGTCTCTCTCGTTGAATGTCTTAATTTTAACCATGCGCTGTCCAGTGGTTGAATATGGCCTTAAGCCATCCCATGAATAACCTGCGATGTTGTCCCTTGCAATAGCCATTAACAACAATATATATTCGGGGGCTTTTCCCGATAAAATCATGTTAAAATTGCGATTTTCGCGAAATTTATCGTCGCCGCTACTGTACTTGATTAATGCGCACTGGTTTTTATTTTCGGCAATGGTAATAAAAAAATCACCATCAACTTTGTTCTTGTTGTGAATCATACCGTTTAAATGACCAAACGCTATATAATCGTGCAAGTGCCTAAACCGCCCTTTGCGTTGCGGTTCGCCACCGTGCTGGCTTTCGTACAAATCGCCGTTAATTACGGAATACTCCACGCCTGTCTGCACATTCTTCACGGCGAATACTCTTCGCGTAAAAAATAAAAACCCGCTCGACTCATAATATCCCTGCCATTGTTCGCCGCTGTTTACACCGTTTATCGTGTAATTACAGATTCGCCCTTGCTTTCGCTCGTTTGGCAAATTCCTTTGAATGTTGAATTGCTTGGCGGCGGATTGTGGCTGGCTTGAGTGCGTAGCGGCAGTTGCGGAAGGCGATTCTGGCGACACGGCGGCTGTGTTGGCGTTTTGCTCGCTCTTCCGGCGATTTTTTTTATTCCAAAGCCTGGCAAAAACTATCATAATACCGCCTGTTATGACGATTACCCGAACAATAATGTCTAAGACTGCGCCTACTTCCATTGATTTCCTCCTAAATTCATTTTAGCCCATGTTTGCCATTTTTTCAAGTGCTAAAATCAAAACTAGCGCATATTTTTATGTATTTATGAAGCCACAGAGGGAGCTGATAGAAGAAGATGGGCTTTTTGCCGAAAAGCCAGCCACCGGTTTAAAAGTTATATGTTGCTATTAACATTAGGTTCGGTAGCGTAAAAAAATTATCCCTCCAGAATGAAACGTCGAGCTATTTAATCTCCAACAAGTTTTATTGTAATATTTCTTTGAATAAACATATTCAACAGCCCCTTAAACTCTAAGATTATGCTTGTTTCTTTTTTGTTTTTATTCAAGTCCGTTTTTTCAATGTGGTTATCTATCAATTTTATCAGTATTTTTATACAACCAATATCCAAAGGCGTATCTTTGTACGGGTCAATTTCTCTCCCGGTAGATTGTCTAAATCGTTCAAATATTATATCCAAGTATTTTAAACGCTCATCATCTATCCCAAAAATATACTCATTATTGTCCGACCTGTGAATATCCAACATAAAAATCCTCCTAAAATTACCCCGGTTTGTCAAGTGATTCTTCATTCCACAATTCTTTTTTTAATGCTTCGCCTTCTTGGCTAAATAATGTCATTACTACAGAACGGTTTGATTTCACGGCAAGCCAGTCAGCTTCAAAATCTGGTTCATCAAGATCGTCTCCGTAGATTTTTTTCATCCAATTCAGCCAAAATAATGCCATTTTTCGGGCACTTTCAGGTGTTTTTAGTATAGCCGCACAATCTTCTGAATAAAGCCATGCCACTACAATCCAATCGTCAGTATCCGCAGAATAAGATACGCCACAGTAACATACCAGAGCATCATTATCTTCAGGATAATCACTGTCATGATATATTCCGTCCAAGCCTACCCAAATTCTTATATCCACATCTGTTTTTGTTTCAGTGCTTTTTAACAAGGCGTTTTGTGCGTCAACATAATTCATATAATTTATACCCCGCCTCGTTTCGCCATTTTTCACTCCATATATAGCTGTAGATCATCAGTAATTTTTATGGTACTTTCAATATTTAGCGATTTTCTCTGAGAATCGTTCAATATGTTGAATTTAAATATTTTTGGAACATGGCCGCTATTTAACTCGTATAATTTTTCAACATCAAAACTGTAAATTTCTTTAGATGTTATTCCTAAAATATTTTCCATTAAATATTCACCAATGGGATTAATATGATGATCCTTTTCCCAATTAAAAGCATGGCCATAATCTATATTTAGCACCGGATACAATTTTTTGATAAACTCCACGATTGTGGTATCATCTATATAGTAATTTTTCAAACACATTATTATCGAAATATAGCCTTTCTTCTTTTTATATTCTTCAGTATTTTTATCTTTCTCTGAGCAATCTAACAATTCGTTCTCATAATAAATATTGGTTGGAGGCGTGGGGTTGTATGGATTATCTGTAGAGATTGGTTTGTAGTAGTATTTTTCGTTTTTACAATAAGCTCTAAAATTAAAAATTGGCTTGGCATCATTTATGAGCTTATAAAAATTATCAATGCTTACATATTTTCTACTACTGTTTTTTGCTATTTTGGCAATATTAGCCCCTGCATATTTTTGCATAAATTCTAAACATATTTCACATATGTTAATCAAATCGGAACCAGCAATTTGACAAGTAATATGGTCTACAACTTTATATAACCTTATTGCAGTTCCAATAGATTCTGTTTGCTTTGAGTTAAAATCATTTAATTCCATGCCGAATCACATTCTCCTTTGCAAGCTTTGTTATGGGCGAGTTCAGTCAAATTTCTTCTTTAAAAACGCCTACTTTAATCATAACGCTCTCTGTAGATTTTGTCAAGTGAGCTTATTCTGAAAAATTTACCGAATTAAACCCAAGCCCAAACCGCCGCCCAAGGCGATGTTGCCGCAAAGTCTGCCGGCAGGGTAGCAACGAACCTACCTCTACCTTGGCGGGCTGCCGGGAATAATTTTTCTGCTTGGCGGCTTGCCCAAAAACGCTAAAATAGCACCGGCGGGGCGATTGGCCGAAGAGGTAAAAGAGTCCCACAGCCGGCACAGCGACGCATTCGTCCACTCCCCCTTGATCTTTCGTCCGAAAAACGCTAAAATTAAACAGAGGGCAGAGAGGAGAAAACAATGCTGGTAATAACAGGGGTCTTTGAAAACGAGCGGTTCATACCGGACACGTCCGTTGAAATACCGCAGAAAAAGAAGGTTGTTTTGACTTTTAAGGAAGAGGAAGAACCCGTCGCGGAAATTGAGCGAAAACTTGCGGCGTTCAGGCAGTTGACCGAAGCAGTAAAAGAATCCAACAAAACGGAACCCCTGCCGCTGGAATTTTTTGATGAAATTCTGTCTCAACGAATAAAATTTAGAGAGGTAGATGTTTAATGAAACGAGAACAAAACTCCCAAAATTTACCCCAATGGGTTGGAGGTTTGCGAGCAATGGACGACATAATGCAGAATTTAGCCGAAATTTCTCGAATAATCGCCGACACAGTGCCCGTGGAAACAATATATCTGTTCGGCTCTTATGCTTATGGAACACCCAATAAAGATTCCGATGTGGATTTGTATGTCGTGTTTAAGGATGAAATGCCGATGCGGGAACTTGAAGCCATTAACGCTATTAATACGGCAATTTATCCTGTAAAAAATATGCCTATGGATATTTTAGGGCTAAAGCAGAACCGATTTCATATTCTAAAAATGTACGCAACTCTTGAAAGAAAAATTGCCAGGGAAGGAATTAAGCTGTATGGGTATAAGTATAAAGCGGAAATACTGCAACAATTGCTTGATAAAGCTAATGATAATTTAAGAGCGGCAGAGCATCTTTCTACCATGCAGCATCCCACGCCAGATGAAACGATCTGCTACCTTTGCCAGCAATCGGCAGAAAAGTATTTAAAGGCGGTTGTATTTATACAAGATATTGAACCGGAAAAAAACCACACCCTTGAAGTACTTTTGAATATTTGCCAAGGATATAATGCCAGTTTTTCTACATTGCTAGCAAAAATAAATTTCTTAAAAAAATACGCAGTAACCCCCCGTTACCCAAACAATCTTGAAATAACCAATGCAGATATGAAAACAGCCATCCAATACGCAAAGGACGTGCAAGAATTTGTCTTGAAGGCAATCGAAGGGGCGGCAAAAAGTGAATAACCTCCGCAAAAACCCGTTGACAGCCGCCCCGAAACCTGCTAAAATTAAACAAGGAACAGAGAGGAGAAAGCAATGCTGGTAATAACAGGAATTTTTGAGAACGAGCGGTTCATACCGGACACGCCAGTTGAAATACCGCAGAAAAAGAAAGTTGTGGTTACTATAGAGGATGAAAAACCGCGTTTTGATCATTTGGTTGGGATTTTTTCCGATGGAAAAATGTCTGTAGACAAATTTTTGCAAGAGAAACGGCTGGAAAAGGAACTTGAAACATGAGCGATGTATATATCCTAGACGCTTGTTCGTTAATTGCACTGTTGACCAATGAGGACGGGGCAGATGTTGTAAAAAAATTACTGCAAAGAGCTATAGACGGTGATATAAAGGTCTTAATGCACAAAGTGAATTTCCTTGAAGTATATTATGATACATACAAAGCATACGGAGAGGAAAAAGCTCTGAAATTACTGGAAGATATAAAAATAACTCCGATAGAAATGAATGCAGAAATTACAGATGACATTTTAATAAAAGCAGGCCGCTTAAAATCATTGTATAAAATATCTCTTGCCGATTCCATAGGATTAGCAGAAACAATAGTTAGAAATGGAAATTTTGTAACGGCGGATCATCATGAACTTGAAATTGTTCAGGAAAAAGAAAAGATAAACATGATTTGGATTAGAGCGCGGCAAGCCAAAAGGGTGGCAGGAGGAACCAATGAATAACCCCCGCAAAACCCCATCGACAGCCGCCCCGAAAACCGATAAAATTAAACAAGGAACAGAGAGGAGAAAACAATGCTGGTAATAACAGGAATCTTTGAAAACGAGCGGTTCATACCCGACAGGCCAGTATCGCTCCCGCAAAAAAAGAAAGTCGTCGTTACCATAGAGGAACAAACAGCGGAAACTTCGAGTAAGGAAAAACCCGTGGAAACAAGGTTCCCGGTATTAACAATGGCGCAAATTGAAGAATGGTCAAAAGCACCCGAAATACAATCTCTTGTGGGCGTACTTAAAAATGCAAATTTGGCGGCGGATATTACCATAAATGATATACGGAATGAACGGCTTAAGGAGAAATACAGGGCATGAAAATTCTTATCGATGCCAATGTCGCCCTTGATATACTCCTTGAAAGACAGCCTTTTTATACTTTTGGAATTCAGGTTTTGGGACTTTCCAAGGGCGACGAAAAGTGAAAAACGTGCAAAACCCCCTTGACGACCGTCCCGGGAATCGCTAAAATTAAACAAAGAACAGAGAGGAGGAAACAATGCTGGTAATAACAGGAGTCTTTGAGAACGAGCGGTTCATACCGGACACACCCGTTGAAATACCGCAGAAGAAGAAAGTTGTTTTGACCTTTGAGGCTGAAAAGCCTGCGGAAACAGGAGAGGGCAGCGTGAAAAGAAATGAGGCATTTCAGAGCTTTATGCAGTATAAAGGAATGTTGCCTGTAGATTTTGACTATAAAAAAGAATTGGCAGAATCGCGGAACGAGCGTTATGGTAATATTGATTGATACAAACGTGATTCTCGATTGCCTAATTTCGCGTAAGCCGTTCACTGCCGTTGCCGAAAGCATTTTGCGTTTTTGTTTTGAGGAAAAATGCAAGGGATATATTGCCGCGCATAGCGTTACAAACATTTTTTATATTACCCGCAAGTATTTTTCAACGGCAGACAGGAAAAAAATGCTGATAGGGCTTTGTGAGTTTATTGAAATTGCCGCTATCCGAAAGAAACAAGTCATTGATGCGCTTTTGAATGAGAATTTTGCTGATCTTGAAGACAGGCTACAAGTAGAATGTGCCAGTGAAATTAATGCCGATTATATTATTACACGGAATATATCAGATTTTAAGGATTCGCCCGTTCCGGCGATTCTGCCGGAAGATTTTCTAGAAAAAATTGGAGCGGATAAATGAACATGGAGCCGCAAAAAGTGAATAACCCCCGCAAAACCCCATTGACAGCCGCCCCGGAAAACGGTAAAATGCCCCCAGAGGGCAAAAACAGCCGATTGACGGCAAAACGCCCCCTATCGTGGGGCTGGAAGCAGGGAGCGGATGGGAGAAAAAAAGGAAAATGCGAAAAAGCCGATTTTTTTGAACATTTGGCTGGAAAATTTTATATAGTATTGAGCAGACAAAAAAAGAAAAGAGCAGAGATAGATATGCA